>Ga0214917_10001320_pt1 | contig 31945 bp, 30 predicted proteins | sample LL_1208_BB_MetaG_FD_177983 | JGI IMG/M metagenome (GOLD analysis project Ga0214917, IMG submission 177983) | Freshwater microbial communities from Lake Lanier, Atlanta, Georgia, United States - LL_1208_BB | ecosystem: Environmental > Aquatic > Freshwater > Lake | place: USA: Georgia | collected... | reverse complement strand
TTGATGTACTCCTCGAACTCGCCGCGGAACTTGTTGATCGCGTTCTTGATCGGCCAGGCGGCCCCGTCGGCCAGGCCGCAGATCGTGGACCCCGGCATCATGCCCATCGTGTTGCCGAGCTCGAGCAGCAGGTCGAGATCCTTGAGCCGCCCCTTGCCGGCCCGGATCCGCTCGAGCATCCGCAGGCTCCAGCTCGTGCCCTCCCGGCAGGGGGTGCACTGGCCGCACGACTCGTGGGCGAAGAACCGGCACGAGTTGTGGAGGAAGTCCACGATGCTCGTCTGCTCGTCGATCACCACGACCGCCGCGGTGCCCAGGCCCAGGCAGCCCACCCGCCCCGGGCCGGCGAAGTCGAGCGGCGTGTCGAACTCCGCCTCGGTCATCAGGCCCATCGAGATCCCGCCGGGGATCGCGGCCTTGGCCCGGCGGCCCTTCCAGACGCCGCCGCCGAAGCGGTCGACGAGTTCGCGGAGCGTGATGCCCAGCGGCGCCTCGTAGCAGCCCGGCCTCTCGACGTGGCCCGAGAGGCAGTAGAGCTTGGGCCCGTAGGAGCCGGGATCGCGGGGATTGTTCGGGTCGGCCGGCACGCCGATCGACTTGAACCACTCCACGCCCCGGCGGGCGATCTGGGCCACGCAGGCCATCGTCTCGATGTTGTTGACCACCGTCGGCTTGCGGAACACGCCCTCGATCGCCGGGAACGGGGGCTTGATCCGCGGCCAGGCCCGCTTGCCCTCGAGGCTCTCGATCAGGCCGGTTTCTTCTCCGCAGATGTAGGCCGCGGCGCCGCGGTGGAGGTAGACGTCGAGCGAAAAGCCGCTGCCGCGGATGTTCGTGCCGAGATAGCCCGCCGCGTAGGCCTCGTCGATCGCCCCCTGGAGCCGGTGCCACGAATGCGGGTATTCGTACCGCAGGTAGATGTAGGCCGTGGTCGCCCGGGTGGCGAACGAGGAGAGGATGATCCCCTCGATCACCTGATGCGGGTCGTCCTCCATCAGGATCCGGTTGTTGAACGTGCCCGGCTCGCTCTCGTCGGCGTTGACGCAGAGGTAGATCGGCCCGGGGTGGTCCTTGGGCAGGAAGGTCCACTTCAGCCCGGTGGAAAACCCGGCGCCGCCCCGGCCGCGGAGCCCCGACGACTTCACCATCTCGACGACGTCGCCGGGCTGCTTGTTCGTGAGCGTGGCCTCGAGCGGCGCGTAGCCGCCGCGGCTCTTGTAGCTCGCGAGGGTGTGGCCCTCGGGCACGCCCACGGCCTCGAGCAGGACTGGCTTGAACGGCGTCATGTCAGGTGGCCCTCCCGCGCGGCTTCTTGAGCTCGGCCTCGGCGGCCTCGGGCGTCATGGTCTTGAGCAGATCGTCGTTGGCCAGGATGCAGGGGGCGAAGTCGCACGCCCCGAGGCACTCGGCCGGCTCGATCGTGAGTTCGCCGTCGGGCGTGGTGCCGTAGGGATGGATACCGTTGGCATGGCAGAGCTTGTCGAGCAGCTCGTCGCCGCCGCGGAGGGCGCAGGAGATGGAGCGGCAGACGAAGGCCCGCACCTTGCCATGCGGCTTCTCCTGGTGGAAGAACTGATAGAAGGTGAGCGTGTCCTGCACCTCGGCCGGCGGCAGGCCGAGCACGGCGGCGATGTCGACGACGGCGTCGAGTGGCACGTGCCGCAGCTCGCGGTTGACGATGTGAAGCGCCGGCAGCACGAGCGCCCGACGATTCGGGTACCGGGGCGCGAGCGCCTCGATCTCGGCCACCATCGCCTCGGTGATCACGCGGCGTCCCTGGGCGATCATCGGTGGGCCTCCGCGGGGGCTTGCTCGGGCGCGCAGAGCGACAAACCGTGGTGGCCCGGACGGGCCGCCCATGCCCTCTCGCTGGACGTTCGCTGCGGCCCTCCAGGCCTCCGCTCACTGCGTGTCCGCTGCGCTCCGCCATCCATGGCTACGCTTGCTTCCACAGCCCGCTCGAGGGCACGGGCAGCCCGCCCTTTCCGTTGGACTGCGAGGGGTCGCCGATGCCGATCGAGCGGCGTAGGAAACCGAGCGCAGCCAGGATGGCGAAAGCGAGGGTTCCTCCGAGCGAGCGGAAGGCAGGATGCCTGAAGCGAGCGTCCGGCGAGACGGCATTGGCGGCCCCGAGCTTGCACAAGCGAGGCCCGCCCATCGTGCGGCGCGATGGCATGGGCGACCCCGAGCCTGCACGTTTGAGGCCCGCCACGCGTCCGGCGAGACGGCATGGGCGACCCTGAGCTTGCGTTGGCGTTGAGCTGAATCTCGCGCGTGCTCATCGATCCAGCTCCGCGGCGATGATGTTGAGGCTGCCGAGCACGGCCACCACGTCGGAGAGGGTGTGGCCGCGAATCAGGTGGGGAAAGACCGCGAAGTGGAGCACCGAGGGCGGGCGGCAGCGGGCCCGGTAGGCGGTCTCGTTGCCGTCGCCGGCGATGTAGAAGCCGAGTTCGCCGTTGGGGGCCTCGATCGCGGCGTAGCTCTCCTCGCAGGGCACCTCGAAGCCGCGGTTGCTCATCGAGAGCTCGAAGTGGGAGATCGTGCCCTCGATCGTGGAGTAGACCTGCTGCTTCGTGGGCAGGGCCGTGCGCTGGTCGATGCCGACGTTGACCGGACCGGCCGGGATGTTTTCCAGGGCCTGCGTCACGATCGTGAGGCTCTCCCGCATCTCCTGCATCCGCACGAGATACCGGGCGTAGCAGTCGCCGGCGGTGGCGCAGCAGATCTGGAAGTCGTAGTCGGCGTAGGCCAGGTAGGGCTCGTCCTTGCGGAGGTCGCGGGGCACGCCACTGGCCCGGGCGACCGGCCCGGTGGCACCGCGGTTGACGGCCTCCTCCTTGGTGAGCACGCCCACGCCCTTGGTGCGGTCGACGAAGATCCGGTTGCGGGTCAGGAGCCGCTCCATGTCGTCGAGCGTCTTGGGGAAGGTCTTCACGAAGCTGCGGATCTTCTCGACCACCAGCGGCGTCACGTCCTGCGAGAGGCCGCCCACCCGGGTGTAGGAGTTGGTGAACCGGGCGCCGCACAGCGTCTCGAAGATGTCGTAGATGACTTCCCGCTGATAGAAGCCGTAGAGGAAGAAGGTGAAGGCGCCGGTATCGAGGCCCACGGCCCCGTTGCAGAGCAGGTGGTCGCTGATCCGGGCGAGCTCGGCGATGATCGTGCGGATCACCTTGCAGCGGGGCGTGAGCTCGATGCCGAGCAGCGCCTCGACCGCGTGGTGCCAGGCCACGTTGTTGGCCATCGGCGAGATGTAGTTCATCCGGTCGGTGACCGTCACGTACTGGTTGAACGTGAGGTGCTCGCCGATCTTCTCGAAGCCCGAGTGGAGGTAGCCCATCTCCGGCATCGCGTCGACCACCCGCTCCCCCTCGAGCTTGAGCACGAGCCGCAGGGTGGTGTGCGTGGCCGGATGCTGGGGCCCGAAGTTGAGCGTCCAGAGGTAGTCCTCGTTCCGCGTGGCCGCCGTGGGCACCTGCAACGCTTCGAAGGCCGGCGGGGCGATGGACATGGCTCAGCTCTCGTGTCGCGTGATGACGGGGAAGTTGTGCCGCTCGCCGCGGCCCTGGAGCGGATAGTCCTTCCGCAGCGGGTGGGCCGTGAACTCCTCCGGCATCACGAGCCGGCGGAGATCGGGGTGGCCGGCGAAGCGGATGCCGAACAGGTCCCAGACCTCCCGCTCCAGCCAGTTGGCCCCCTCCCAGAGCGAGACCACGCTCGGGACGGTCGGCTCGGGATCGTCGACGAACACGCGGGCGGTGAGCCGCTGGTTGGTCGTCGTGGAGGCGAGCAGATAGACGAGACCATAGCGGCGGCCGGCACAGGCCGGCATCTGCATCGGGGCGTCGCGGTACTCCAGATAGTCGACGCAGGAGACGTCGACGAGGAGGTCGAAGCCGCGGGCCTTGAGAAACTCGAGCAGCTCGAACGACTGCTCCACCGGCACGACCAGCCGCGTCTGGCCGCGGAACACCGACGTCTCGAGGGGGCCGAAGCGGTCGGCCACCGCGGCGATCACGTCATCGACGGAGGGGGGCGTGAAGGGCATCGGGCGGGCGGCGGTTCTCGGGGGCGGGCGGCGAAGCGTCAGGAGCGGCCGGTCAACGACTCGGCCCGGGCGGTCAGCTGCCGCTGGAGCACGGGGTTGCGGGCGGCGTCGCTCGAGAGCGGCGCCGCGATCTCGACGAGCGCCCGCTTGCGGGCCTGGCGGCCGGCCGTGTCGAACTCGCGGCCGGTGATCGTGCCCTCCCGCTGGATCTTGTCCTGCAGGTCGATGATCGCCTGGATCAGCTGCTCGGGCCGCGGCGGGCAGCCCGGCACGTACATGTCGACCGGGATGAAGCGGTCGATCCCCTGGACGACGGCGTAGGTGTCGAACACGCCGCCGGTGCTGGCGCAGGCGCCCATCGAGATGCACCACTTGGGCTCGTGCATCTGCAGCCAGATCCGCTGGAGCACCGGCAGCATCTTCATCACGACCCGACCGGCCACGATCATCAGGTCGCACTGTCGGGGGCTGAACCGGAACACCTCGGCCCCGAACCGGGCCAGATCGTGCTTGGCCGCGCCGGTGGCCATCAGCTCGATGCCGCAGCAGGCCGTGGCGAAGGGCATCGGCCAGAGGCTGTTCTTGCGGCACCAGTTGGCCAGGGCGTCGAGTCGGCTGACGACGACGTTCTCGGGCAGTTGGAGATCGCTCACCGCCATCGAAACACCCCCTTGCGCCAGTCGTAGGCGAAGCCCACGATCACGAGCGCCGTAAAGAGCATCGCCCCGGCGAAGACCAGCCCCCGGGAGGAGACCAGGCCGTCGGCCACCGCCGCGTCGACGCCGGCCGGCGAGCGGCTGGCCACCGCCCAGGGATAGAGGAACAGGAGTTCGACGTCGAACACCAGGAACGTGATCGCCACGAGGTGGAACCGCACGTCGAACCGCCGCCGCGTGTCGTGGACCGGATCCATGCCGCTCTCGTACGGCATCTCCTTGACCGCGCCCGAGCGACGCGGGCCCACCAGTTCCGCGAACACGACCAGGCCCACCGAGACGGCCGCCGCGATCGCGACGAACAGGAGCACGGGGAGGATCGCGTCCATGGGAGCGGTCGGCGAGGTGAGGGGGGCGAATCGGCTGTTTTCGGCCGAGGAAACCGACTTCGTGAAATTCGTCACGAAGTCCGGCCCCAAAAAAGCCGGGGATGCCCGGGGGCATCTCCGGCCCCTGGCGTCTCGGCGCGGCAACACAGGTTATACCGCCCGGGACGGCCGGCGACGAGTCGGGCCGTTTTCCTGCGGCGGCCCTCGTCTCGGCGGCCCGCCGCGTCGCACCGGACTCAGCCGCAGCGGGCCAGGTGGCCGTGAACGAGGGCCGGGTCGTACCGGCTCGCCTGCCCCAGTTCCGCGAGCACGCGGCCGAGGTCGAGCCCGTAGTGGTTCACCCGCAGCAGGCTGACCTTGAGGTAGGGCACCCCGGCCTCCCAGAGCCGCCACCAGACGAGCTCGCTGGGGTTGTGGGGCAGCCGCCGGCTCTTCCGCAACAGCCGCCAGCTCCGCCGCGGGTGCCGCGGGGAGAGATGCCGCCAGACCTCGGCGAGCGTGACCCGCGGCGCGGTCGTGGCGTCGTACAGGCCGGCCAGCCGGAAGCCCGCGGCCGCCATTCGGGCGGAGAATCCGATCTCGTTCTGCTCGACGACGTCGCGCTTCGTCGCGGGCGTCGTGAGCCCGTGCCAGAAACCGGCCCAGGTGTCGGACTCGAGCAGCGGCCGCCGCATCCCCAGGAACCACGACTGCACGTGCGGCACCCGCGGCCCCGAGCGGCTGGTGTTCTGGTCGGAGAGCACCATGCCCCAGAGATCGGCCCCCGCGACGCGGGCGTCGGCGAGCGCCGGGCCGAGGTCGAAGAGCGGGCCGTAGACGCTGTCATTGACACAGATCACCTCGTCGTGGTCGGCGGCCCGGAACGTGGCCAGGCCGTCCCGCCAGGCGGCGAAGTCGTAGCCCACGTTGGCGCGCGGGACGAAGCCATCGACGAGTCGCGCCAGATCGACCGGCAGTCGACGCGCCGAGTTGGAGACCACCACCAGCCGCTCGGCGTGGTGGCGGTAGGCCGTCAGCGCGTGGTGCACGTGCGGGTCGAAATCCCCGTGGGGATCGAAGTGGGCCAGCACGATCCCGCGGGCGGTCCGGCGGGGCGGGGCCAGGATCGAGGGCGACGTCGGCATGCCGGCCTCCGGGGAGCGTCTCAGGCGACGTCACGCCGCAGGCCGCGGCCGACCTGCGTGTGGAGGAGCAACAGCCGGCGGGTCAGCGACAGGCTGCGAAGCTGCTCGTCGAGCAGGCCGAGAATCTCCGGCACGTGGCCGAGCGTGAGGGAGGCCTGGGCGAAGCCCCCTTCGCGGATCTCCCGCTCGGCCGTCCGGATCGCCGAGGCGACGTACCAGCGGACGCTGGCCGAGAGGGACGCGCCGCGAATCTCCTCCGGGAGCGACTCGGCATTGATCCGGATCGCCCGCGCGAGATCCGGCCAGGCCGCCCCCGAGGCGAGCAGCCGTGAGGTCTCGTTGTCGGCATGCCGGCGATAGGCCGCCAGAGGCCGCGGCTCGTACCAGACCGGAAACCGGGCGGCGATCCGGACCCACATCTCCCAGTCGAGCGCGAGCTGGAGATCGGTGCGGAAGCCGCCGAGCGCCTCGTAGGTGCGCCGGGCGACGACGACCGACGGCGTCTGGATCCGCTGCCGCTCGGCGATGCGGGGCAGCCAGTTGGCCAGCACGCCGCTCGTCCACTGCTGCCGCGACGTGGTCCTGATCGGCCGATCGGCGGCGTCGACGAGCCGCGTGCGGCAGAAGGCCATGCCGAGCGAGGGCTGCTTCCGGAAGGCCCGCTCCATGCGTTCGTAGAAGCCGGGCAGCACGTAGTCGTCCTGGTGCAGGAGGTGGACGAGCTCGCCGCGGGCCAGGCCGATCGCGCGATTCCAGTTGCCCCCCAGCCCGAGTCGGCGCGGCTGCTCGGCGAGCTCCACCCGGCCGGCCGGGTCGATCGCCTCGACGAGCTCGCGGACCGCGCCGGCCTGCGAACCGTCGTCGACCACGGTGATCTGCATCTCGTCCGCCGGGAGCGCCTGGCTGAGCACCGACTCCAGCGCGCGGGCCAGTTTGTCGTCGGGCTCGTAGGTGGGCAGCATCACCGAGAACCGTGGCCCGGGAGGCCCGTGGCGCGGTGGGATCGGCGGCGGCGCGTTGAAGGGCATGCGGGGCACGGCGGAGGCTGCTCGGAGCGGGATGGGTAGCAGAACCCGTGGGCCACCGACAGGCCGATCCCGAGACCCGGATTTCCCAGTCCCCCCAGTCTCCGGCATCCGGGCCGGCTTCGCAGATGTCGCGTTGGATTCGTCCGCGCGGACATCGGGCGCCAAGCCCGCACACGAACACGGCCGCCCGGAGGTGCGGCCGGCGGCCGGGGCCGAAGGCCCGAGGGCCGCTCAGTCCGCCGGGGCCATGGATGGCCCGGCGGGCGTGAATTCAGAACGAGCCCGTGTTGAAGCTGACGTACGCGCCCCACGGGCCGACGCCGACGCTCAGGCCCGAGCCCTTGGCGTCGGAGAACGGCGGCTTGCCGCCACCACCACCACCGCCACCGCCACCGGTGCGGTAGGGAGAGAACGACGCGCTGCTCCGCGTCTGGGCCATCGCCGCGGCGGCGGCTGCCGCGGTCTGCTGCCGGTTGGCGTCGGCCTGCTGCACGAGCACATCGCGGCTTTGATCGAAGGCCTGCTGCCGTTGCTGGAGCGCGACCCGCTTCTGCTCGATCCGGTTGATCTCATCCTGGAGCTGGGCCGACGTCATGGTGACCACGTCGGGCACGTCCCGCAGGGCCTCGGCCCGCCGCTGGTCGCTCATCGCCGAGAGATACTGGCCCAGCCAGGCCTTCGCATCGCGGGCCTCCGGCGTCTCGAGCACCTTGAACTTCGCGTCGAGGTCGTCGAGCAGATACTCGAGTTCGTACGACGACATGCCCGCCACGCGCCGGTTGAAGTCGGCCTTGATCCGGCTCACTTCCTGCGGCGAATAGATCTGCTGGGCGGAGAGCCACTCGCCGAGCTCGAAGATGGCCCGCCGCCACCGCTCCCCGCTCATGATCTCGACCTTGCGGGCCGCGTCTTCCGGGGTCGCCTGCGACGGCATGGTCCGCGCGCCCGGGGCCGGCGCGGGATCGGCCGCCCTTGCAGGGGCCGGGAGCGCGGCTGCCGGGAGTGCGGTGAGCAGCGTCAGGCAGGCCAGGCGGCGGATGGCTCGACCGGTCGAGGGCGTGGTCATGGGGTTGCCCGGGGCTCGACGCCTCCGGCCTGCGGCTTGCGGATCATCGTGAGCGTGACGGGCGGGACGTGCTCGCTGCCGACGTGCGTGGGCAGCGACTTCCAGACGCAGCGATCCTTCCCGTCGTAGGTGTAGATGTTGAGCGACGTCGACTGGACGCCGTCGGGGTTGACCGCCCGCGACTTCGCGACCCAGGAGCGGCCGTCGCGGGTCCAGTCGGCCTCGCCGTGGCTGCCGTCGGAGCCGAACACCCAGGAGTGGACCGTCTTGGCGAGCGGATCCCAGCCGATCCGCTGCGTGATCGTCAGTGGCGTGGTGCCCGCGAGCGGGATCCGCAGTTCGCGAATCAGATAGGTCTTGGTTTCGTTCCAACGGGTGGACACCTCGATCGCGGCCTGCTTCTCGGCCGCCGGGTGGTCGTCGACGACCACCCAGTCACCGACCATCCAGTCGAGTTCGGCGAGTGAGGCGGCGGCGATGGGCTCCTCGCCCCGGGCTTCCCGCAGGGCGCCGAGTTTCCAGGCGCCTTCGTGCCTGACCCAGGTCGCGGAGAACCGGCCGGAGAGCGGCTGGCCCGCCGGCGGCACGACCTCGACGGTGCCATCCTCGATCGCGACGTCGGCGGAGAGAAACCGCAGTTTCGTCTCGCGGATCCGGAACTCGGGACGGCCGGCCGGGTCGGGCGGAGCCGCCGACGCCTCGAGCGAGAAGGCCTCACGGCCCAGCAGCGTTTGCCCCGCGGCATCGACGATGTCGCCGTCCGGGGTCCAGAGGGCGGCGAGCCGGGCGGCGTCGCCCTTGTCGAGCGCCTCGATGTAGGCCTTCGCGGCGGCCCGGATCGCCGCCTCGTCGTCGGCCCGCGAATCCGGGGCTGCCTGGGCGGCCGCCGCCGTGACGACGGCGAGCGCGACGGCGATCCCCCGGCCGATCGACCAGGTGGCGGAGACGGCGTGACGATCGGCTCGGCTCATGGGTCGCTCCGGACGGTCGCAGTGACGGGGATTCGATCTCGAAGTTTACCCTCCGCCCCCGCGGCGGGAAAGAAAGCGGGCTGTCTGGTAGGGTGAGCCCGATGCGAGATTCCGACCCCGTTTCGCTGCTGGCAGACCTCGTCCGGCGGCCCAGCGTCAATCCGATGGGCCGCGACGTCTCGGGCCCGCACTACCTGGAGGGCCGCGTCGGCGAATACCTGGTCCAGCGGTTGGCCGCGGCGGGCATCCCCTGGGTTCGCCAGCACGTCGCTCCGGGACGCGACAACGTGATCGCGAGGCTCGAGGCCACCGTGGCCGACGCGCCGGTGATCCTCTGGGATGCCCACCAGGACACCGTGCCTGCCGAGGGCATGTCGATCGAACCCTTCACGCCGCTGGTGCGCGACGGGCGGATGTACGGCCGCGGCACCTGCGACGTGAAGGGGGGGCTGGCGGCGATGGTCGCGGCGCTCGAGCGGCTTGCGCTGACCGGCGAGCGGCGGGCCACGGTCGTGCTCGCCGCCACGGTCAACGAGGAGTTCGGATTCTCCGGGGCGCGGGCGGTCGCCGGCCTGTGGGCCCGCGGGGCGCCGCCACCCGCCGACGCGGATTCGGCCGCGCGATCGCTGCTGGGCGGTCGGCCGGCCGTGGCCATCGTGGCGGAGCCGACCGGGCTCGATCTCGTCGTGGCCCACAAGGGCTCGCTCAAGTGGCGGATTCGGGTGCATGGCCGGGCCTGCCACGGCGCCTTTCCCGAGCAGGGTGTCAACGCGCTCTACGCCGCGGCCCGGGTGGCCCTGGCGATCGAAGGCCTCGCCGGTGAACTGCTCACCCGCCACCCCGGCCATGCCTGCGGCCCCCCCACGCTCAGCCTCGGCACGCTCCATGGCGGGACGGGCGTAAATCTCGTGCCGGATCTCGCCGTGCTCGAAGTGGAGCGACGGCTTCTGCCCGAGGAGGTGGCGGCGACGGCCCGGGCCGAGCTGATCGAGCGGGTGGCCGCGGCCTGCCCGGGCGTGCGGATCGACCATGAAGAGCCGTTCAACGACGCCTTCGGTCTGGCCGACGGCACGGCCGACCCCGGGGCGGCGGTCTGGGTCGAGGCGTTGGCCCGCCGGGCGGCCGCGGTCGGCGGCGGACGGCGGGTCGCGGCCCGCTATGGAACCAACGCCGGCGTCTACGCCGCCGCCGGCGTGCCCGGCGTGGTCTTCGGCCCCGGCTCGATCGCGCAGGCCCACACCGCCGACGAGTGGATCGACCTCGACCAGCTCACCGCCGCCGTGGACGTGCTCGCGGCGGTCGTGGCGCCGGTGTGACCGAGGCCGCGAGGCTGGTACAACATCGCCACCGCGGCGCCGTGGATGTGCCGCCGGCGGCACGATTTTCCGGGACAGGAGCGGGCAGACACCATGGCAGGCAGGATCGCGGTGAAGGGCCCGGTCGTCGAGCTCGACGGCGACGAGATGACGCGGATCATATGGCAGTTCATCAAGGATCGGCTGATCCGCCCCTATCTCGAGGTCGATCTCCGCTACTACGACCTCTCGATCCAGAACCGCGACGCCACCGACGACCGGGTGACCGTCGAGGCGGCCGAGGCGATCAAGGCCTGTGGCGTGGGCGTCAAGTGCGCCACGATCACCCCTGACGAGGCCCGGGTGAAGGAGTTCGGCCTGAAGAGCATGTGGAAGAGCCCCAACGGCACGATCCGCAACATCCTCGGCGGCGTGATCTTCCGCGAGCCGATCATCATCTCCAACATCCCGCGGCTGGTGCCCGGCTGGACCAAGCCGATCGTCGTGGGCCGCCATGCCTTCGGCGACCAGTATCGGGCCACCGACACCCGGATCCCGGGCAAGGGCACGCTCACGCTCAGCTTCACCCCCGCCGACGGCTCCACGCCGACGGAGTTCAAGGTCTACGACTTCCCCGGCCCGGGCGTGGCGCTGGCGATGTACAACCTCGACGACTCGATCCGTGAGTTCGCCCAGGCGAGCTTCCGTTACGGCCTGGCCCGCAACTTCCCCGTCTACCTCTCGACGAAGAACACGATCCTCAAGGCCTACGACGGCCGGTTCAAGGATCTCTTCCAGGAGGTCTTCGACCGGGAGTTCAAGGCGGAGTTCGCGGCCAGGGGCCTGACCTACGAGCACCGCCTGATCGACGACATGGTGGCCAGCGCCCTCAAGTGGGACGGCGGCTACGTCTGGGCCTGCAAGAACTACGACGGCGACGTGCAAAGCGACATCGTGGCCCAGGGTTTCGGCTCGTTGGGGCTGATGACGAGCGTGCTGATGACGCCCGACGGCAAGACGGTGGAGGCCGAGGCGGCCCACGGCACGGTCACCCGCCACTACCGCCAGCATCAGCAGGGCAAGGCGACCTCCACCAACCCGATCGCCTCGATCTTCGCCTGGACCCGCGGCCTGGCCCACCGGGGCAAGCTCGACGGCACGCCGGAGGTGACCCGGTTCGCGGAGACGCTCGAGCGGGTCTGCATCGAGACGGTGGAGGCCGGCAAGATGACGAAGGACCTTGCGATCCTGATCGGCCCGCAGCAGGGCTGGCTGACGACCGAGGATTTTCTCGCCGCCATCGACTCAGGCCTCGCGCGCGCCATGTGATTCCGCGTCTGCGGTGACGCAGGCTCGGGGCCGTTCATACCATCTCGCCGGACGCTCCCTGCGCGACCAATCCGCCTGCGGCGGATCGGTCGGCTGCGCTCGGTTTTCTACGCCGCTCGATTGGCACGGGCCACCCCTCGCAGCCCATGGTTGCGCTGGCCGCGGCACAGATTCGTCTGGAAGGCCGACGCGCGCCACATCCGCGCACGAGCACGGCCGCCCGGAAGTGCGGCCGCCGGCCGCCGCCCCGCGGCGGCCCTGCGAGCCCGGAGGTGCGAGCAGCCAGCGAGGCGAGGGGCACTTCAGCTGCCCCTCCGCCTCGCCAAGGCTTCGCGGGCCATGGATGGCCGCGAAGCCGTGAATTAAAACACGTCGAGGTTGAAGTGATGGCCTTGGTGATACCGCCGGCTCTTGGGGTAGTAGTTCTGCCAGGCCCGGTTGTAGACCGGGACTCGCATTTCCTGCGGATAGCGGTAGTAGAGGTCGTTGGCCGACTGCATGTACCCGTCGGCGTAGAAGTTCTGGGCGTACCACACGTAGGGATAGTGGTAGAGCCGGTTCCAGTCGTGGGTGTTGTAGGACTGCCCCCACTGGTAGCCGTAGGCCTGCTGGCCGGGTGACGGCGGCTGGGCGGCGGCGTCGCGGGAGACCGCGAGCAGGGCCAGAGCCAGCGCGGCCCCGGCGGCGAACGAATGCCGAGTCATGAGAATCCCCCCCGGGAAAACCGAACCACAGGGGATATCGGCCCACCATGCGACCGTTCTTGACGGAAAAACCGTCAGGGTCGAATGGGTCGGATCACCGCCCGGCGGGCTGGCGGCCCTCGGCCAGTTCCCGATCCCACTCCTCGATCAGCGGCCAGCGCGGCGCGCAGGTGCCGAAATCGGCCAGCGACAGGTAGCCCTTGAGCCGGTCGAGCGTGGACTCCAGGAGCCGGTCGTCCTTGGCGAAGATCGGGCCGTGGCTCGGCAGCAGCCAGGCCACGTCGCTGGTGGCGATCCGCTCCAGCGAGCGGATGAAGGCGGGAATATCGCTGCCGTGGTGCGCGTCGATCGCACCCACGGAGCCGTCGCGGTAGATGTTGTCGCCGGAGAACAGGAGGTCGCCCATCCGGAAGGCGAGCTGGCTGTCGGTATGGCCGGGCGTGTGCCAGACCTCGAGCCGCCGGCCGCCGATCTCCACCACGTCACCTTCGTCGATCGTGCGATCGACCGTGACCGTCGGCATCGGCATGTGGACGTTTTGGGCGGCGATCTCCGCGAAGGTCTTGATCCGGTCTCCCTTCTCGAGCGGCTCCACGGCCAGCGGGTGCGAGAGCACCGGCGCCTTGAGGATGGCCTTCGCCCTGGCCAGCCCCTGGATGTGGTCCACGTCGGCGTGGGTGGCGATCAACGCCCGGCACTGGGCGAAGGGGAAATCGAGCTGGCGGATCAGCTCCACGATCTCGTCGACGTTCTCCTCGAACCCGATGTCGATCAGCGCCCAGTTCCGGTCGTCGTAGATGAGATACACGTTGCAGCCGATCCGCCACCCGGCCTGGTGGTTCATTTCGATCACGCCGGGAAAGAGGGGCCGCCGTTCGAGCATCGGAAGGGCAGGGGTCCGGGGCGGATTTGCGGGAAGAACCGCGAGAAATCAGACTACGCACAGCGGGGATCGCCGGTCCGCCGAGGGACCGCGACCCACGACCATACTATAGCGGTGGCGATCGAACGGCAATCGGCGCGCCGCTCGGGGCCGCCTCCGGTGGAGGAACGAGCGGCGTGCAGCCAGCGAACCACGACCGATCTCCGGAGACGTCGTTCGCCGCCTGGGCGGGCGGTGTCGCCGAGGCCTGCGATCTCGTGGCCTCGCTCGAGCCGCTGGCGGCCGAGCTCGGGCTTCCGGACCCCGCCGGGGCCGACTGGCATGGAGCGCTGTTCGGCAAGCTCCGGCCCCAGGTCTCCCGCGAGCCGGTGCTCGTGGCGGCCGTCTGCGGAGGCACGAACACCGGCAAGAGCCTGATCACCAACGCGCTGGTCGGGGCGGAGATCAGCCGCTCGCTGCCCGAGGCCGCCCGCACGCTCCATCCGGTGGCGAGCCTGCCCCGCGGGCTCGCGGCCCGGATCGACCTGGCCGCCCTTTTCCCGGGCTTCGAGCCGATCGCCTGGCGAAGCGAGGCCGACGCGCTCGACGCCACCCGCGGTGACGTGCTCGTGTGGCGGGAGGACGAGTCGGGCCGGCAGCCGCAGCGGCTGGTCGTGCTCGACACGCCCGACATCGACGGCACGTTGCGGGAGAACTGGCATCGCGCCGAACTCGTCCGCAACGCCGCCGACGTGCTGGTCGCCGTCCTGACGCAGCAGAAATACAACGACGCCGCGGTGCGCGAGTTCTTCGCGGCGGCGGCGGCCTCCGGCAAGACCGTGATCGTGGTCTTCAACATGGTCGTCTGGCCAGCCCAGCGGGAGCGGCTCGCCGGCTGGCTCAAGACGTTTTCCACCGAGACCGGGATCGCGCCGGCCGCGGTCTACGCGGCCCCCCACGACCCCGTCGCCGCCGAGGCCGGGCGGATCACCTTCCACGCGATCCCGGAGCTCACCGCCGACGGCCGCGACCTGCCCCCGGCCGAGCGGCTGGCAGCGGGCGACTTCGACGCCCTCAAGCGGCGGGCGATGCAGGGCGCGCTGGCGGTCGTCCTCGACCCGAAGCACGGCCTCGGCCCATGGCTCGACGCCTTCAACGCCCGGTCGGCCGAGTGGCGGGATTCGCTGACGCTCCTCGAACGGGAGGGCCGGGTGCGGGTCGAGTTGCCGCCGGCGCCCCGCGACCTCGTGTGGCGGGAGATCTGGGGCTGGCTCGAGCCGCGGCGGTCGAAGCTCGATCTCGTGGTGAGCCGCGGCTACAACGCGATCGGCGGCGGGCTCGCCTGGGCGGGCCGGCGCATGGGCCTGCTGCGGACGCCCGAAGAGCAGCACGAGGATTTCCAGGGCGTGGAACTCGCGGCGCTCAAGCAGGCGCTCGGTGACTTCGTGCAGCGGCTCGAGGATGCCTGCCGTCGCGACGAGCGGCTCGCGGCCGTGCTTGGAACCCGGCTCGCCGCGGCCGACCGGACCGCCTGGTACGCCGATCTCGAACGCCGGCACGCGGCGTTGCCGATGGTCTCGGATGGCTATCGGGCGTTCGTCCGGGGCGAACTCGATCGCTTCGCGGCCGCCAACCCGAGCCTCGTGAAGTTCGTGGTCGGTGGCCTCAACGTGGGCGCGGTGGCCCGGCCCGTGGTGACGCTCGCCCTGCTCGGGGCCGGCGCCGCCGCGGTGCCCGCCATGGCCGGCGCCGCCGGCGGGCTGTCGGTGCTCGTCCATCATGTCGGCGACTACGCCGTCTGGGCCGCGGCGCCGCTCGTGGGTGAAGGGGCGCTCGGGCTGGCGGTCGCGGGGGTGCGGCCCTTGATCGAGCGGCTGTTCGCCGGCTGGTCCGCCGAACGCGGCGAGATCCTGATCGCCACGCTGCACGACGTGGTGCTCGGCGACGGCGTCGAGGACGTGGGCCGGCTCGCGGCGGCGGCCACACGGCCGGAGATCGGCCGCCTGCGAAACGTGCTCGTCGACTTCGGCCGGGAGGCTGCATCGTGACCGACCAGCAGCCCCCCCGCCCACCCGATCCGGACGCGACGGGACCCGATTTCGCCTCGTTCGATCTGCTCGTCGAGGGCCTGGGCCGCTGGGCGGGCTCGTGCCCTGAGTGGCCGCCGGCCCGGCGGGTGGCGGCGGAGTGGGAGGCGGTCGCCCCGCGGCTCGACCGCACCCGCCGCGAGCTCTCGCGGGTGCTCGTGGTGGGCGTGATCGGGGGCACCGGCACCGGCAAGAGCACGCTCGTCAACGCGCTCGCCCGGGGCGAGGTGACCGCGGCGGGCGACGAGTGTCGGCCCACCACGGTGCAGCCGGTCGTCGTGACCGCGCCCGACGTCGACATCTCGTGGCTGCCGCTGGCGGAACTCGCGGCCCGGGTGAGTCGCAGCGCATCGCCCGCCGTGGCCAACATCGTGCTCGTCGACTGTCCCGACCCCGACACGCAGTCGGAGGGGCCCGGGCCGGAGGCGGGCGACCAGCGGCCGAGCGCCACGAATCGCAATCGCGACCTCCTGGCCACGATTCTGCCGGCCTGCGACGTGCTCCTGCTCGTGGCGACGGTGCAGAAGTATCGCTCCTGGATCGTGGCCCGCGAACTGGCGGCCTTCGCGCCAGGACGGCCGCTCCTGTTCGTGCAGACGCACGCGTCGCGCGATCCCGACATCCGCGCCGACTGGCGGCGGGAGCTCGAACGGCAGGGCTTCGTGGTGCCGCGGATCTTCCGGGTCGACGGCGTCGAGGCGGCGGCCCGCGCGGCCGCGGGCCTCGAGCCCGAGGCCGGCTTCGGCGAGCTCGTCGCGGCGATCGATGCGGAGCTCGTGGGTCGCGCGGCGCGGCGGGTGCGGCGGACCGGCGCACTGGAACTGGCCGACTGGTTCATGCGTCAGGCCGGCGGGCAGCTCGATCGCGTGCGCGACGCCGCACGGCAGTTGGCCGACGGCGTGACGCGGGAGCGGGTCCGGCTCGAGGCCCTGCTCGCCACCGGCGTGGCCGAGCGGCTCCGCGCGGGACGGTCGGCCTGGCAGCGGCTCGTGGCCGACGAGGTGGTGGAGCGGTGGCATGGCGGGCCGTTCGCGACCTTCCTCCACGTCACGGCGGCGGTCGGCTCGCTCTGGCGGCGGCTGCGGCCGAGCGGCGGCTTCGTGGGGCGGCTGCTCGCCGGTGACCCCGCCGACGTCGCCGCCGGCCGAGGGGGGTGGCGCACGGTCGAGGAACTCGGGCTCGCGGCGGGCGAGGTCGAGCAGTCGCGGAGCGTGTTGGCGGGGCTGGCCACGCGGGCGGCGGTCGTGGAGCCGATGGTCGGTCGGGCCCGGCTCGAGGCGGCGAGCCTCCCGGCCGCGGCCGGCACGGTCGTGGATCGGGCGGGCGGCTGGCTGGCGACGGGCATCGAGCGGCTGGTGGCCGAGCGGCGCGGACGGATCGGTGGCCGGCTGGCCCACGCGATCTTCGAGGCGCTGTTTGCGTCGCTGCTGGTCTTCGTCCTGCTTCGGGCGGGCTGGAGCTTCTTTCACGGCACGCTCTGGGAAGGGCGGCCCGTGTCGGGCATCGGCTTTCTCCAGGAGGCCTTCGTGTGGGTGATCCTCTGGGGCCTGTTCCTCCGCTGGCTGCTTCTGTGGCTGGTGCGGGCCGGCCTCGACCATGACATCGCCGAGCTCGTGCGCAGCCTGCCGGAGGCGGAACTCGTGGATCCGCTGCTTGCCGACTTTGCGACCGCGGCGGAGCGGGTGCAGGGCTATCTCGCCTCGGGGGACCGGCTGGCCGGCGAGGCCCGGGCCCTGGCTGCCGCCGTGGCCGAGCCGTCGGGCCTCGGCCGACTCCGCCGCACGGGCGAGGAGCAGTCCGCTCCGACGCCAGCGAACTGATCGGGCCCGCCATGCATTCAGGCCGGCACGACCGCCTTGACCAGTGCCCGCCTCCCGCGGGAGGGAAACACCGGAGGACGCAACCCATGGACACTGATCGCCGATGGACGCCCGGCCCGCGGGGAGTGTGGCTGCGGGCCCTGTGGCTGCTTGCCGCTTTCGCTGGGCCGTGCGGCCCCGCGGCGCTCGTCGCGATGCAGCCTGCGTCCGAGCCCCCGACTCCCCGGCCGTCCGTCCCGATCCGCGTCGTCGTCTGGGATGAGCGGCAGCCGGAGCAGAAGCAGGCCTATGAAAACTTTCTCGGGAACGCCATCGCCGCCGCGCTCGGTCGCCGACCCGGCATCGAGGTGAGGTCGGTCGGCCTCGACGATGCGGGACAGGGGCTCGCTCCCGAGATCATCGACTGGGCCGAAGTCCTCGTCTGGTGGAGCCATCGTCGCAACGGCGACGTGAAGCCCGAACCCGTCCGGGCGATCGTCGAACGGGTCCAGTCCGGGCGGTTGCTTTTCGTGGCCTTGCATTCGGCCCATTGGGCACCGCCGTTCACCGCGCTGATGGACGAGCGGGCCCGCGCGGACGTCCGCCGCGTTTTCCACGATCTGCCCCCCGGGAAACTCGTGATCACCGAGGTGCCCGGGCTCCGCAAAGTCCCGGCCCGGGATGCCCGCCGCACGCCTGCCACCGACGTCGAACGCCGGTCCGACGGCACGACGGTCGTCACGCTCCACCTGCCGGGCTGCATCTTTCCGGCGTTTCGCAACGATGGCCGGCCGAGCACGATCAAGGTGCTCGCCCCTGCGCATCCGCTCGCGGCCGGTCTGCCCGGGGTGTTCACGCTCGACCGCACGGAGATGTATGACGAACCGTATCACGTGCCGGAGCCTGATGCGGTGATCTGCGAGGAGACCTGGGCGGCAGGCGAACGCTTCCGCAGCGTGATGGCGTGGGGCGTGGGGGACGGCCGGGTCGTCTACATCCGTCCGGGGCACGAGACGTTCCCGATCTGGAAGGACGACCGCATGCTGCGGCTGCTGGAAAACGCCTGCCGCTGGCAGCGGCAGCGGTAGCGGAGGGTGGCGATGAAATTGCCGCGGCCCGGAGGTTTCCCTCCGGGCCGCGGGCTTTCGTGTCGACGTCGGGCAACAGGTTTCGGTCCGACCTATCGACCCTCAACTCACTTGGTGGCGACCATCCGGCTCACCGGAGCGTCGGTCGAAGCCGAGCAGTCGGGGGCCGCACCGCAGGCCGGCTCGGCACCGCAAGCGGGCTCCGCACCGCAAGCCGGCTCGCAGCAGCCGTTGCCGGCGTCGCAGCCCGGCTCGCAGCAGCTGTCGCCGCAGCAGCTCGCCTTCCGGCACTTCTTCGCGGCGTGGATCGCCTTCAGAAGGTCACGGATCGGCGTGTGCTTCTTGCGGCAGCTGGTGCCACAGCAAGAACCAGCGTCGCAGGCCGGCTCGCAGCAGCCGTTGCCGGCGTCGCAAGCGGGCTCAGCGCAACCGTTGCCGGCGTCGCAAGCCGGCTCGCAGCAACCGTTGCCAGCGTCGCAGGCCGGCTCGCAGCAGCTATCGCCGCAGCAGCCCTGGTGCTTCCGCTTGCACTTCTCGAACAGACCCTTCAGGCCACCGAACAGGTCATGCTTCTTCCGGCACTTGCGGGCACCGCAGCAGCCCGCACCGGCGTCGCAGCAACCGTTGCCGGCGTCGCAAGCCGGCTCGCAGCAGCCGTTGCCGGCGTCGCAAGCGGGCTCCGCACATCCGTTGCCAGCACCGGCGTCGCAGGCCGGCTCGCAGCACCCAGCACCGGCGTCGCAGCCGGGCTCACAGCACGAGGCACAGCCCTTGTGGCCGAGCATCCGGTCAAGGAGCTCGAAACCGAAGGACTGGCTACAAACGGTCACGCTGAGGACCAGCGCGCCGAGATACATCATACGCTTCATCGAGCCACATCTCCTTTGCTTGTGAATCACCGGTGTGCTCGTCCCGCTCGCGACGCCTTCACCCCGAGGTTGTGATCCACGAACTTTTTTGCGGCAGGCCTGTCGAGCCATTCCGTGACTCGAAGAATCTCAGGTTGCTGCCGCCCCTGGTTGCCCGACGGGCACGGTGATGCCCCGGGGACATGGGGGCTATCGGCGGTGCTCGCGAACGGGCTTGAACACGCTTCGCGGTTTTTTTGGCCGCGGTTGGGGTGGTGCCTGTCGCGGAAACAATGCCGTGCAGACCGTCCCTGACGCGCGCGCGGTGCGGCGCCCTACGACCCTCAGCGCTTGACGGACGCGCCGCATCCGACCGGCAAGGTTTGCCAGCGCGGCGGCCCGGCGTGGCGGACTTTGCCGGCCGGGCCCGGCTCGCGCCACAACGTTGACAGGGTTTACGTGACCGGTACACTCCGCGGCTGACGCTGGTGGCCGGTCGATCGCAGCTGCGTTCGGCCGGCAAACAGGGAACTCCGGTGTGAATCCGGGACGGCCCCGCCGCTGTGTTCGGGCGATTTTCGGCCCTGGGCGACCAGGTCCGGGAGGGAGGGCGGTCGCATTCGAGCCATTGTCACGTGCTTCCGCCGCCGGCGGGAGCCCGGGGCGAGAAGGCGTGCGGCTGTCCGAGCTCGTGAGTCAGAAGACCTACCAGGTGTCATGAGCTTGCCGGACCGCGAGGGCGGAAGGGCGGGCACGGTCGCGTGAGCGGCCGGTCGCAATCGTCACCGAAGGATTCGCTCCTGACGCACCCGCCCCGGGGTCGGTCGGCGCACCGTCGTGCGCTGACGGACGGGAGGGTGTGCGAGGGCGGCACGCGCATGGAACGCCGTGTTGGCAGCCGCCGTGGCATCTCGCTCGTGGAGGTGCTCGTGGTGGTGGCCGTGATCGCCGCGCTCGTGGCCCTGCTCCTGCCCGCCGTGCAGGCGGCCCGGGAGGCGGCGCGGCGGACGGTCTGCCTCAACCATCTCCGCAACGTGGGCTGTGCCCTCCACGGGCACCTGCTGGTGCGGCGGCGGTTTCCCGTGGGCTGTCTGGAGTGGCGGGCGGGCTGGACCCCGGGGGCGGCGCGGTGCCTGGCCTGGTCCGCCGCAATCCTCCCCTGGCTGGAGCAGCAGCCACTGTTCGAGCGGATCGACTTCACGCGGTCGTTCGACGATCCGGCCAATGCGACGGCCGCGGGCACCACCGTGCCCGTCTACCTGTGCCCGGCGGCGGACCGCGGCGGGGGGCCCGCCTGGATGGCCCGGAGCGACTACGGCGGGCTGTGCGGCGAGCGGATCGCCTCGCCCAACAATCCCGAGAAGGGCGTGCTCGTCCACGACCGCGGGTTCGCGGAGCGGGAGATCCCCGACGGGCTCTCCAAGACGATCGTCGTCGGCGAGTGCAGCCGCGGTCCCTGGCCGGACGGCCAGTGGATCAACGGCCGCAACCTGTTCGACCAGGCCTACGCCATCAACTGGCCGACCTGGGAGGACGAGATCCGCAGCCGTCATCCGGGCGGCGCCCAGGCGCTGTTCGGCGACGGGGCCGTCCGCCTGATCGACGAGTTGACCGACCTCAAGATCCTCGCGGCCGCCTGCACCCGGGCCGGCGGCGAGGTGGCCCCCCTTCCAGGAGTTGTTCCATGACATCGCGGCTTTGCTCAGTCCTCATCATCCTCGCCGGCGCCGTGACTGCCCGGGGCGAGGTGGTGACGTTGCAAGATCTGGCGGTGCCTCAGGCGGGCTACTTCAACGGCGATCCCGGCGACCTCGATCCGGGCGACGAGGTCTCGCAGCCGTGGCTCAGCGCGGGCGTGGCGTTCTCCAACACCTACGGAGTCGACGCGGATTTCGCCTTTCCCTACTGGTCGGGCTTCGCCTACTCGAACGTCGTGAACACCACGACGCCCGGATTCACGAACCAATACGCGTCGTTTCCGGGCGGTGGCTACCAGTCGACAACTTACGCCGTCGCCTACGCCAGCGGGGCCACCGTCACGCTCCCCGAAGCTGCGATCGTGTCAGGGTTCCGGATCGCCAACACGACCTACACCTACCTGGCGATGCGGGATGGCGATCAGTTCAGCCCGGCGCTCCAGCCCGGCGGTTGGTTTCGCGTCACCGCCACCGGCCGCCGCTCCGGCACCCCGACCGGCTCGGTGGATTTTTATCTCGCCGATCTGCGGGGCGAGTCGCCGCCCGGGATCGTGGCTGGCTGGGATTGGTTCGATCTCTCCGGCCTCGGCACGGTGGATCAGGTCGGCTTCGCCTTCAGCGGTTCCGACGTGGGGCAGTTCGGGCTCAACACGCCGGCCTACTTCGCCATGGACAACCTCACGTTCGCGGCCGTGCCCGAGCCGGCCAACTGGACGCTCGTGGCCGTGGCGGCGGGCGTGGCCGCCGCGGTGCGCACGCGGTGTGGGCGGCGATGAGCGGCGGCCCGAATCCCACTCGGGAGGCCGTGCTCGCGCACAACGCCCGGGCCTGGGACCGGCTGGCGGCCGGCGGGGCGGCGCTCGCGCGACCGGCCGCCGACGAGGCCTTCGGCGATCCCCGCGGCTGGCTCGGCGGCGGCGGGCCCGAGGGGCGGCGGCCCTGGCTGCCCACGAGCCTCGCCGGCCTCGAGGTGCTGTGTCTCGCCGCCGGCGGCGGCAAGCACGGGCCGCTCTACGCGGCGGCCGGCGCGCGGGTGACCGTGCTCGACCTCTCGGCCGCGATGCTCGAGCTCGACCGACAGGTGGCCCGCGAGCGCGGTATCGGTCTCGAACTCGTGCAGGGCGCGATGGACCATCTCGACATGTTCGAGCCAGCCCGCTTCGACCTCGTCGTGCATCCGGTGAGCACCTGCTACGTCGCCGACGTGGAGCCGGTGTTTCGGAGCGTGGCCCGGGTGACGCGGGCCGGCGGGGTCTACGTCAGCCAGCACAAGAGCCCGACGAGCCTCCAGGCCACGCTCGAGCCCAACGCGGCGGGCCGCTACGAACTGCGGCACGAACTCGCCCGCCGGGAGCCGCTGCCCCCGGAGCCGCCCGGACGGCTCCGCGAGGCGGGCACGCAGGAGTTCATCCATTCGCTCACGGCGCTCCTCGGCGGCATCTGCCGGGCCGGCTTCACGATCGACGACGTCCACGAGCCGGAACACGCCGAGCCGGCCGCGGCAGTCGGCTCGTTCGGCCACCGCGCCGCCTCCCTGCCGCCCTACATCCGGATCCTCGCCCGCCGCCAGGGAGCGGCGACGGTGTTCGTGCCGTAGGTGCGCAGCGCGCAAACCACTCCGTCCTCTCAGCATTCGGTCACGCGAGGGGTTGCCGGTTCCCCGGAGCCGGCGTAGGAAACCGAGCGGAGCAAGGATTGCGAAGCGAGGTTTCCTCCGAGTGAGCGCAGGGCAGGCGGGCACCGATCTGCGCAGCGGATTGGTCGCGGAGCGAACGTCCGGGCGACGGGGACCGGCAACCCCGAGCCCGCGGTGGCGGTCGCTTCACTTGGTGCAGGCCCGGCTACAATCCAGTCTCCCCAGCACCAGCCCGGCCCCCGATGCTCCTCCTGATCGACAACTACGACTCGTTCACCTGGAACCTCGTGCAGCGGTTCGGGGAGGTCGCGCCCGAGCTGGCCGTCGAGGTCCATCGCAACGACCAGATCACGACCGACGAGATCGCCGCCAAGGCCCCGAGCCACCTGGTCGTGTCGCCGGGGCCGTGCACGCCCGACGAGGCGGGCATCTCCTGCGATGTCGTCCGCCGCTTCGCCGGCCGGATGCCGATCCTCGGCGTCTGCCTGGGCCACCAGTCGATCGGGCAGGTGTTCGGCGGGCGGATCGTGCGGGCGGGCCGGCTGATGCACGGCAAGGTCGACGCGATCGAGCACGCCGGCCGCGGCCTGTTCACCGGCCTCTCGAGCCCGATCGAGGCCACGCGGTATCACAGCCTCGTGATCGATCCCCCGACCCTGCCCCGCGACTTCGAGGTCGACGCCTGGTCGACCACCCCCGACGGCGCGCGGGAGATCATGGCGATCCGGCATAAGACTTTGCCCGTGTACGGCGTGCAGTTCCATCCTGAGAGCTTTCTCACGCCCGTGGGCCACGACCTGCTGCGGGCCTTTCTGGCGACGGGCCCGGTGGCGGCCTGAACCCCTTCCCGGCCGACGGGCGGCCCCGGAGCCTTTCCATGATCGAACTCGCGGAGGCGATCGCGCTGGTGGAGGAGACGGCCGCCGCGCTGCCGCCGCGTCGCCAGCGGCTGCTCGAGGCCTGCGGCCGCCGCTTGGCCGAGCCGGTCACGGCCGACTGCGACTCGCCTCCCTTTGACCGCGCGATGATGGACGGCTTCGCGGTCTGCGACGCCGACTTCGCCGGCGGCCCGGACACGATCGTGGAGCTCGAGGTGGTCTGCGACCTCGCCGCCGGCGACGTCACGCGGCTGGCGATCCGGCCGGGCTCGTGTGCCCGGATCATGACCGGCGCGCCGCTCCCGCCGGGCGCCGACGCCATCGTCCCGATCGAATCCGCGGTCGACGGCACCGCGCGGGCCCATGCCGGCTCCCACGTGCGGCTCGCCGACGGCCGCTATCGGCCCGGCCAGCACGTCGCCCGCCAGGGAGTGGCGTTTCGCCGGGGTGGCGTCGTGCTCCCGAAGGGCAGCCTGCTCGACGCGGCGGCCGTGGGCCTCGCGGCCGAGGCCGGCGCGACGCACGTGCTGGCGGAGCCGCAGGTCAGGGTGGCGCTCGTTTCGACGGGCAGCGAACTGGTGCCCTGCGACCGGATGCCGGCTCATGGCCAGACCCGCAACTCCAACGGGCCGATGCTCGCGGCGGCAGTCACGCTCCTGGGGGCGGAGCCGATTTCGCTCGGCATCGCGGGCGATCGGCCCGAGGCGATCCGCGCGGCCGTCGCGCAGGGGCTGGCCGCCGACGTGCTCGCGCTCTCGGGCGGCGTCTCGGCGGGCGACCTCGACCTCGTGCCCGGCATCCTCGCCGCCTCCGGCGTCGAGCAGGTCTTTCACAAGGTTCGCCTCAAGCCGGGCAAGCCGGTCTGGTTCGGGATCCTGCGGCGGCCGGCCGCGGCCCCGACGCTGGTGTTCGGCCTGCCGGGCAATCCGGCCAGCAGCCTCGTCTGTTTCGACTTGTTCGTGCGGCCCGCGATCCAGATCCTCGCCGCCCGGCCGCGGACGTCGTGGCACCTGCCCCGGGAACGGGCCGTGCTCGTGGCCGACGTGAAAGCCGTGGCCGACCGGCCCGTGTTCCTTCCCTGCCGCCTCCGGCCGGCCGGTGCGGTGCTGGAAGCCGAGCCCCTGCCTTGGACCGGGTCGTCGGATCTCGTCGGCCTGGCTGCGGGCGCCGCCGTGCGCGGTGCGGCGCCCGGATTGATCGCGCTGGCCGCCGGAGCGGGCCGCGTCGCGGCGGGCCGCGAGGTCGAGGTCGTGCTGCGGGGCGGGGCCGGGAGCTGACCGCGGCGGGTCAGCCGCCGGCGAGTGCCCGCCGAGGGTTCGTGGCGGTGAGCCGCTCGACGTCCGCCGCGGTGAACCCGGGCACCGCCGCAAGCACCCGCCGCACGTCGTCCATGCCGGCGGTCGATCCCACGAGATGCGTCCGGTCGGCCGACCAGGCGGCGCCGTCCGCGTCGACGGTCACCGTCTGCGAGCCGAGCCGGAACGTGCCCGGCCCCATGCCGCCGGCGGCCGTGGTGTCGCTGACGGCGATCGCCCGCTCGACGCCGATCGCCCGCAGCCAGTTGCCAAGCGCCGGCCGGGGCACGTGCACGCCGTCGGGAATCATCGTGATCCAGGGGAGCGTGTCGCAGGCGATCGCCCGGTGGATGACGTTGTCGTGTCGCGGCAGCACGTGCGGGCAGCCGTTGCCCAGATGGGTGAAGCACCGCAGCCCGGCGGCGCAGGCCTGCCGGAGTTCGTCGGCCGACGGGTCGCAGTGGCCGGCCGCCACCAGGATCCCCTGTTCGGCGAGCCAGCCGATCGTCCGGCAGCCGCGATCCCGCTCAGGCGCGAGCGTCACCATCCGGACGTGGCCGCGGCCGGCCGCAACGAGCAGCGTCGCCTCCTCGACCGTGGCCGCGCGGGCGTGGGCCGGAGGATGGGCTCCCACGTAGCCCTCGTCGCCACGGATGAACGGCCCCTCGACGTGGATGCCCACGAGCGTTTGGCGCACGACCGGGTCTTCCTCGAGGAACGTCGCCAGCCGCTCGATGCGGCGGACGAGGGCGGGGATCGAGTCGGTGATCACGGTGGCGAGCGCCTGCCCACCGCCGCGGGCCGCGACCGCCGCGCAGGCCGCGCGGACCTGCTCGACCGTGAGGTCGTCGGCACCGAAGTCGACACCGCCGAAGCCGTTGAGCTGCAGGTCGAGCGGGGCGGCGGCCACGGCCGGCGGTCCATCCGCGGTCCAGCGGCCGGCGAGCAGCGTGGCCGAGGTGGGATCGAGGTGGATCGTGGCCCGCGGGTGGGTCCGCAGGATCGAGGCCGGCACCACGGGCGCGAGCGGCCCTTCGAGCGCGGCGCGGACGGCTGCCGCTTTCCGCGCGTCGGGCACCGCCGCAACGAGCCGCCGGCAGTCCAGGATGCGCGGCACCGACATCGTCACCGCGCGCGTGGGGACGTCGGCCAGCGAGCCGAACCAGCCTTCGCTCACCTGCTGGCGGCGGCAGGCCTCGTCGAGCGCGACCACGAGGTAGGGATCGCGGGCCGCGAAGTCGGCGGGTGGATCGTTGAAGGCCAGGTGGCCGTTCTCGCCGATCCCCGCAAGCACGACGTCGAACGGCCCCGGGGGAAGGAGGCTCGCCAGCCGGCGGCACTCCGCGGCCGCGTCTCCTTCCGCTCGGATCGCGTGGAAAGCCGCCGGGGGCCGGGCCAGCCGCGCGAGGAACCGCTCGTGGATGAAGCGGCGAAACGCGGCCGGATGATCGGCCGGCAGGCCGACGTACTCGTCGAGGTGGAAGATCCGGATCCGCTCCCAGGCGAGATCCGGGCGGGCCGCGAGCGCGGCGAGCGTCGCGGCCTGGGACAAGCCGGTGGCCACGACCAGCGACGCCTCGCCGCCGCGGGCGAGCGCGGCGGAGAGTTCCGCGGCGGCCTCGTCTGCCGCCGCCCGGCCGAGGGCCTCGGCGTCGGCGTGCACGCGGACGATCACGGGCCGGTCCTCACTCGGGGGCCACGAGGCCCAGGTCGCGAAGCTTCGCCAGGCATTCGTCCCGCTCGCGGCACCGTTCCAGACCCTGCCACGACGGATCCTGCGCCGCGAGGAAGGCGGCCGCCGGGGCCGGGACGTGGCCGGCGGCCGCCAGCCGGCGGATCACCTCGCGGTCGAGCCGCGTCAGCCGCACCGCGTCCATCCGGTAGTCGAGAAACGCCTCCCAGACGAGGGGGAAGAGCGGGGCCACGATCTGGTGGCCGATCGTCTCGGCGTAGCGGCGGATCTCGAGTTGGGCGTGCGGATCCATCCGCAGGGCGAGGAAGTGGAGCAGGTTGTGGAGGTCGATCTTCCAGTAGGCCTCGGTGTAGGTGGAGAGCGGCAGATCCTTGCGGGCCTGCTCGCGGGCGATGCCCGCGGCGAGCCGCTCCTCGTAGACGCGGCGGGCCAGGGCCTGGAGTTCCTGCTCGGCCGCGGTGTGCTGGTGACCGGTGGTGGCCGGCAGCGACTCGCCCGAGCCCTGCCGGTTGCTCGCCGCCTGCGAGCGCCACTCGTCGTCGTGGGTGCCCTGCATGGCGTCGATCGCCAGCGAGTAGCGGGTCGAGTATTCGTTGACGCTGGCGGTCCGGTGCCGGATCCATTGCCGCCAGCAGTCCATCGGCACGCGGACGACGAACTTCAGCTCCGCCATCTCGAACGGCGTGGTGTGGGCGTGCCGCAGCAGGTAGCGGATCAGCTGACGATCATCGCTCACCTTCCGCGTGCCCTCGCCGTAGCTGACGCGGGCCGCCTGCACCACGCTCCCGTCGTCGCCCATGCAGTCGACGAGCGCCACGAACCCGTCGTCGAGGACGGGCAGCTTCCGCCAGCGGAGCGACTCGACGAGGGCCGCGCGGTCGGGGTGGGCCGGAGCGGGAGTGACGGTCATGCGGCTGGACCCTGGAGGCGGAAAAGCCCACAGGATGCGGCAGCCGCCCAACGCGGTCAATCCTTCGCCAGCAACTCCTGCAGCAGGGTGGCAAGCTGGCGGGCGTCGTCGGAGCCGCGGACGTGCTCGATCCGCGACTTCGGCACCCCGAGCTTCTCGAGCGATCCGGCCACGCTCTCCCAGAGCTTGGCCCGTTTTTTTCCCTCGGCCAGGTAGAGGTCGGTCACCTGCTCGCCCAGCCGCTGGAGCAGGACGGTGTCGAGGTTGTCGTAGTACCGCTTGACGATCGACTGCTGGTGCCGGGTCAGTTGGGCCATGGCCGGGTGCTCCGCGATTCGAGCGGCCGGCCGACCGTCTGGCCGTGCCCCGCCCGTGCGGCTACAGTATCGGCCGGAAAACCGCATCCGGTCGAGAGAATCCCATGCCCACCATCACGTTCACGAGCGAAAAGAAGGAAATCCAGGTTCCGGCCGGGGCGAATCTCCGCACCGAGGCCCTGCGGGCGGGCGTCCAGCTCTATCCCGGCGTGCACAAGGTGCTCAACTGCCACGGCCTCGGCCAGTGCGGCAGCTGCCGCGTCCTGATCACCAAGGGGATGGAGAACGCGAGCCGCAAGGGCCTGATGGAATCGGCCCGGCTGGCCGTGTCGCTGGCCTACATCGGCAACGAGCAGACGATGCGGCTGGCCTGCCAGACCCGGGTCAACGGCGACATCACCGTCGAGACCAAGCCGGCCCTGAATCTCTTCGGCGAGAATTTTTTCAGCTAGCTTCGCGGCCATCCATGGCCCGCGAAGCTAGCGCGAGTCGGAGGGGCAGCCAAGGTGCCCCTCGCCTCGCTGGCTGCTCGCACCTCCGGGCTCGCAGGGCCGCCGCGGGGCGGCGGCCGTGTTCGTGCCCGAACCGTCACGCGTCCCCCTCAGCGCATCCATGGACTGCGAGGGGCTGCCCGTGTCCTCGAGCGAGCTGTGGAAGCGAGCGAAGCCAGGATGGCGAAGCGAAGCGGACACGCAGTGAACGGAGGCCTGGAGGGCCGGAGTGAACGTCCAGTGAGAGGCACGGGCGGCCCCGAGCTTGCGCGCGGATGCCCGAAGCAAGCGTCCGGCGAGATGGCAGGGGCGACCCCGAGCTTGCACGATGCAGGGGCCCCGTGAACGTCCAGCGAGACGGCATGGGCACCCCCGAGCCTGCGTGCGGTATGATCCGTCCCATGAAGGAAGTCATCGCCGTCGTGAAGCCGTTTCTGGCGGAGCGGGTGCTCGAGGCGCTCAAGCTCGCCCCGCTCGAGGCCTGCACCGTGCGGGAGGTCAAGGGCTACGGGCGGCAGAAGAGCTACCTCGACCAATACGGCGAGAGCGAGTATTCGCTGGCCTTCCTCCCGAAGGTCGAAATCCAGCTCTGGGTCGACGACGCCCGGGTGGCGGAAGTGATCGAGCGGATCACGGCGGTCGCCCGCACCGGCCGGATGGGCGACGGCAAGATCTTCGTGCTCCCGGCCACGGAGCACCGACCGGCGGTCGACGCCGTGCGGAGTTGAGCCCGCGAGCAGGGGCCTTTTGCCCGGCCGTGAAGGCCGATTGGAGCCCGGCCCGGGCCAGGCGTTACACTCGCCGCTCCCCCGCGATGTCGCGACAACCCCTACGACCCGCAAGGTTTTCCATGACGTGCTCCCGGAACGGCCAGCCCCGCCCTTCGCTCAGCCGGTTCGCCGGCCTCCTGCCGGTCGTGGCCGTGGCCCTGATGGCCGGACGGATGGCAGCGAGTGAGCTCGAGCCGTTGGCCGCCAATCCCCTGGGCACGCCGCCCGCCTTCGAGCCGGTGAGCGACAGCCGCCTGGTGACCGCCGCCGCCAAACTCCGCGAGGCGCTCGGCCCGCTCGACGCGCTCCTGAGCCGCAGTCGGAGCGGCGCGGGCTGGCGGACCTATCTCGACTGGTCCGCGCTCGAGCAGCAGGCGGCCTCGGCCGGGAACGCCGACGTGGACACGCTGGCCCGGATCTATCGACGGTTCGACTCCGGTGCGGAGGGGCTCGAACTGAGCCGCTTCGCCGCCGTCCGGCGGGCGCTCGGGGCCTATCTCGAGGCGGTCGGCACGGCCCGGAACCCGAAGGCGGACGAGGTCTACGGGCGCCGGCTCGAGCAACTCGCCGGAGCGGTGGCCACGGCTGCGGCCGCCGGCACCCCGGAGCCGCTCGAACCGGTCGGCCCGATCCTGGCACGACTCGAGGAGTCGGGGCAGGCCCCGGGCGTGGTCCAGCGGATCCGCCGGGCCGTGGGGCGTCCCAATCTGCTGCTCGAGGTCGACGAGAGCCTGCTCGGCCGGGGCGTGAACCGCGTGGTCGACGAGACGGCGCCCGTCAACGACGTCGTGCTCGGAACCCGGGTTCGCGGCAGCGGCCATACCACCGGCTTCGTCACGCTGGACTTCCTGCCGTCGCTCGACCGGGCCATGGTCGATCTGCGGCTCGACGCCACCAACCACTCGCGGACCCGGGGCGGCCAGGGGCCGGTCACCGTCCACACGCTCGGCACGACCACGATCAACGCCTCGAAGCGGGTCCTGATCGACGACCGCGGCGTGACCGCGCTGCCGGTCGAGGTCTCGGCCGACGTCGACACGAAGACCGAGGGGATCGGCGTGAGTGCCGTGGTCGGCAAGCGGATCATCCGCAAGATCGCCAGCCGCAAGGTGGCGGAGATGCGGCCCCGGGCCGAGGCGATCTCGACGGAGCGGGCCCGGGATCGGGTGCGCAGCCAGTTCGAGGCGCAGACGGCCGAGCCGATCGCCCAGGCTTCGCGGGACTACCAGACGAAGTTTCGACACCGGCTCATGGATCGCGGCTGGTATCCCGAGATGCTCCACCTCAACACGGACGACCGGCGGCTGTACGTCACGGCCCGCAAATCGCTGGCCGACCAGGTGGCCGCCTTCAGCCGGCCGCCCGCGGTCGACTCCGACGCCGTGCTGTCGGCGCGGCTCCACCAGTCGTTCTTCAACAACCTGGCCGAGCAGGAACTGGCCGGCCGCACGCTCACCAAGGAGCGGCTCGAGGAGGAGATGAAGAAGGCCGGCCGCGCGGTTCCCGCGGCGCTCGAGAACGAACAGGATCAGCCGCCGTGGTCAATCACCTTCGCCAAGCGGAAGCCCGTGGAGCTGAAGGTGGGCGACGGGACGGTCCGACTGACCGTCCGCGGCAGCAACTACACCTCCGGCGACCGCGAGTTCGACGCGATGGACGTCTGGGCGACCTACCGGATCGAGTCGGAGGCGGGCCGTTTCCGCCTGGTCCGCGACGGCGACGTGCAGATTTATCCCCCCGACTTCGTGCCGGGGGGCGGCAAGAAGCTCTCCATCCAGCAGACCTCGCTGCGGGGCATCCTGCAGAAGCGGTTCAATAAGGTCTTCGACGAGGTGATCGAGATCAAGCCGGTCGACATGCCGGGCGAACTGGCTGCCGCCGGCCCGCTGCCGATGGAGCAGTTCGAGGCCCGCAAGGACGGCTGGCTGGCCGCCGGCTGGCGGAAGGCCGACCCGGTCGTGTACGAGTCGGCCATCGACGGCGGCGTGGTCCACGAGCGGGTGATTCAGGGTGAGATGGTCCCCGGCGAGGTGATCATCGAAGAGCGGATCATCTCGCCCGGGCCGGTCGTTCACGACGGCGTGATCTTCGAGTCGGCTGCCGAGGGTGGGACAAGCTCGGGATCGCTCGTCTTCTCGCAGCCATGACGCCCGCCCAGCTCCGCTCCGCGGTCGACCTGGCGCTCGCCGGCGAATGGGACGAGGCCCACGGGATCGTGCAGGCCGACGAGGCCGATCCCACGGCCTGCTGGATCCACGCGGTGCTTCACAAGATCGAGGGCGACGCGGGCAACGCCCGCTATTGGTACGCCCGTGCCGGCCGACTCGACGCGGTCGACCGCGACGCGACCGAGGAACTCACCGTGATCCGCGACTCGCTGCGGTGACGCCACGTTTGGTGTGGCCCGGGGTGGCCCGTGCCATCTCGCCGGACGCTCCCTGCGGGCATCCTGCCCTCCGGTCGCTCGGAGGAAACCTCGCTCCGCCTTCCTTGCTGCGCTCGGTTTCCTACGCCGCTCGATTGGCACGGGCCACCCCTCGCAGCCCATTGATGCGTCGAGTGGAACGTCGATCGCCACGTTCCGCACGAACACGGCCGCCCGGAGGTGCGGCCGCCGGGCGGAGGCCCGGTAAGGCGGCAATGGCCAGGGATGGCATTGCAGCCGTAAAGCCAGCAGGCACGGGCCACCCTTCGCGGACCACCTTTTGCTCACGGTAAAGTCGCTGCCGGCACCACCGGCTCGATGGGCCGCACCCAGATGTTGCGAAACTGCACCGGGTTGCCGTGGTCCTGAATCCGGATCGGCAGGGCGTCGGGGTGCGGCCTGTAGGCCGGGGGCTCGTGCCACGCGGTGGGTCCCTTGATCACGGTGTCGGAGTGGATCGCGACGCCGTTGTGGACCACGCTCACGCGGCCGGGCTTCGCGACCAGCCCGGCGGCGGTGAAGCGTGGCCGCGTGAA
>Ga0214917_10001319_pt1 | contig 31950 bp, 23 predicted proteins | sample LL_1208_BB_MetaG_FD_177983 | JGI IMG/M metagenome (GOLD analysis project Ga0214917, IMG submission 177983) | Freshwater microbial communities from Lake Lanier, Atlanta, Georgia, United States - LL_1208_BB | ecosystem: Environmental > Aquatic > Freshwater > Lake | place: USA: Georgia | collected... | reverse complement strand
AAGTTCGTGTGGCTATTTTTGATAGATAATTAATTTTCATTTATATTTTCTTGAAATTCTACAGGAAAATTAGTTTTACATAATGGACATTTTTTATTATTTTTCATAACAAAGGTAAAACATTCTTCATGGAATTTATGAACACAAGTTTTTAATTTTATCCATTCTAAAGTTGAATCTTCGTCATAACAAATAGAACAAACATCATCTGGTTTGTCAGATAAGATATACGGTATTTTCAGTTTTAATTTAATATAGTCAATTGCATCTGGATTATTTTTTATTGCCAATAAACATAATTCTGGGGTTTGATTTGTAATAAATTTAATTGCTAATCCATTTATGTTTATAGCATATTTTAAAAAATATTCTTTTTCAAAAGTTACATATTCAACAGCTTCATAATTATTGGCTATTGCTCTATGACAAATAATTTTATTTTGTTTTCTTGCAAATTCTAATGCTAAACCATTTTTTTCAACAGCTTTTAGAACTAATATATTATTTTGATATTTTGAAGGAACAAATTCTAATGCTAAAGGATCTTCATTTATAGCTGTTGAACAAATTAATTTATTTTTATTTTCAATAAATTCTAATGCACATCCATCATTTTCTACAGCTAAAATAGATAATTCATCACTTTGTTTTTTTACATATCTAATTGCAAATCCTGTATTTCTAATAGCTATTTTTTCTAATTCATCTCTTTTTGGAATATTATCTGGAAGAAAACATAAATTATTTCCATCTAATTCCAAAGCTAATTTACTTATATTAAAATTTTTATTTCTGATAAATTGGTAATTTTTTGGATTTTTTTCCAGTGCTTTAATGCAAATTGAAGTATTTTGTAATTTAAAATCTTTGAAAAAAGAAGCGTCTTTATCTAATACATCAAAACAAAAATCCTCATTTTTTGTTGCTTCCGAAAATAAGTCATAATTATTTTGATATATTTCATTAAAATTTTCAATTAATATATCATCATTATTCATTAAGTTTTATAATTAATATCTATGAAATATAACATCAATTTTTTATAAAAAAGTGAAAAAAAATGGTTATAAAAAAGTTTTAAGTATACTAATGTATATTTGTATGTGGAAAGGTATAATATTTACTACAACCTTGTTTTTTACTTTCTTTACTGGAAGTAATCAATTTGAGGTTCCACCATCAAAAGTGTTTCCTAAACCATCATCGAATGAATTAATAATTAGTAATAAATACGATTTTTCTCCTCCTCAGCATTTAAGAGCATTTAATAACCAAAATTTTGATGTACTTTTATCAAATAGCAATTTATTTGATAATAGAAAATTATTTGATACTGGTATATTACCAACATTAACCGCGACTTCTACTCGTACTGCATCAAAATCTGGAAGTTCGACAAGAAGTGCTCAACCTTCTCAATCTAGCACGAGAACCGCTGTAGCTACGGAAACTCCTGACAACTCTTTAACTTCATCTAGGAGTAGTACAACATCAAGATCTTCTACGGCAACTTCTTTAGCCACAAAAACATCGACATCATCAAGAACAAGTACTGGAAGTTCAACAAGTACTAGAACTGTAACATCAACTAGAACTTCAACTACAACATCTACTAATAGTAAATCTGTCAGTTCAACTGCTACTTCAACTATGACTACAACTAGTTCAAAATCTAGTTCAGCATCAGCAACTAGTTCTGCGAGTAGTCATGAAACAAAATCAAGTACTACAACACCTAATCCTACGAGAACAGGTATTATTAGTAAATCATCAAGTAGTTCATCTACAATGTCAAGAAGTATAATTTCAAGTAGAAGCTCTTCAGCTACTAATTCAATAAGTGCAACAACTAAAATAACTATTTCATCATTGGCAACTGCTACTGCATCTAAGTCTGGTTCTTCTTCACGTTCATCATCTGCTTTACCAAGCGGAGAGGGAACACCGACATCAACTAGATCATCAACACCTAGTAGTGCACAATCTAAAAGTAGTTCTGCAACAGTTACAACCTCTAGTTCATTAATCAGTTCAAGAACAAGTTCAGGAAGCACCACAAATACTATATCAATATCAGTTAGTAAAAGTGCAACTTCAACTGGTTCTTCAACTAGATCAGATATTGGTTCTAGAAGTAGTTCTACTACTGTAACTATTTCAGCTAGTCAAACTAATTCACCAACAAACTCAATATCAAGTAAAGAATCAAAATCGACATCTGGTTCTTCTAGAAATAGTAATACAGAAACTATAACAACAAGTGTAAGTTCTTCAGCTAGAAACACATTATCTAATACTATTTCTCCTTCAACATCTTCTAGTGCAACTAGCACTAGAACAACAACATCAACAAGATCTAGTTCTGTATCATCTACACAAACAGCATCTGTAACAAGTTCTAGAACTAATAGTGTTAGTGGAACAACTAGTAGAAGTGTTAGTGTATCAAGAAGCGGAACTGTAACAAGTTCTGGTAGTAGAACAATTAGTGTATCGAAAAGTAGTACTGGTTCTATTTCTACATCTGTGACAAGTTTACCAACAAAAACAATCAGTGGAACTTCAACAGTTTCACAAACTCAAACTGCTTCTCCTACAGAAACTTATATCATGAAGAGTAAAACAACATCAGCTACTTCATCTCAAACAAAATCAGTTTCTGTTTCAGCATCTGAATCCACAACTAATACTGTTTCAGCAAGTGTAAGTTCTAGCATAACTAGTTCAACCTCACCTTCAACATCTAGTTCAGTATCAGGAAGTTCTACTTCATCTTCTAGTTCTACAATTTCACTTACTGTTACTGTATCTAGAACTACAAGCGCAAGTTCAACAACAAGTAAATCTGTTTCTACAACTAGAACTTCATCTGGAAGTACTACATTATCTGCTTCAGTATCAGGTAGCAAATCAAGTAGTGTAACTAGTACATCTTCTAGATCTTTATCTGATACCAAATCAAGTACTGGTTCTACCTCAATGTCTATAACTTCTACTTCATCAACCTCAGTAACTAGTTCAGGTAGTTCAAGTGTTTCACTTTCATCATCTAGCACCTCAAGTATTTCAAATAGTGGAACCGCAACTATTTCTGTTTCTAGAACATCTTTACAATCATCTAGTGTGATACAATCATCAACAAGTAGTTCATCTGCATCAACAAGTGCATCATCTACAGCAACAGCGTCTACTTCATCTACAGTAACAACATCTGGTTTTGTAAGTAATACAGCAAGTGCATCAATAAGTAGCTCACCTAGTATGACTATATCAACAACATCATTACCTTCAAGCACCCCTGAAGCAACACTAAGTGCTCAATCTAGTTTATCTTCTAGCTCATCTGTAAGCACAACATTATCTTCAACTGCTTCCCCTAGTGTATCTAATAGTCCTTCAACAAGTAATTATGGAACTGTAACAAATATGAATACATTAACTAGTTCAAGTTCAGGAAGTGTATCTATATCATCTAGCTCTACATCTTCTGTATCTTTAACTGTAACAACTAGTGCTAGTGTATTACCATCAGTTTCTGCATTACCTTCATTAAGTAGTTTACCATCTGAGTCTAATTCTATTACAAGTAGTGCTAGTGTATTGCCAACAGTTTCTACTATGTCTTCACCTAGTAGCGCACCTTCATCATCTCAAACAGTAACTGTAAGTGCAAGTGGTATGGTATCGGTTTCAACTGCACCTAGTTCAAGTACAAATCCTACAACCACACAATCTGCTACTGTATCAAGTAGTATAAGTGCATCTAGATCCAGTGTATATTCAAATAGTGTTTCATCAACTGGTTCAGGTTCTGAAACATCTACTAGAACGGCAACACAAACACCAACTATGACTGGAACACCAACGCCATCAACTACCCCTTCAACAACTACTACTTTAACTTCAACTAGCACACCATCTCAAACACCTAGTAGAACTGTTACACCTACTACAACTACAACATTAACTGCTACAGTAACCCCAACAAGTTCAGTAACTGGCACTGTTACACCAACTAGAACACCCAGTAATACTAATACCCCTAGTGGAACTATGACTGGAACAGGGTCAGTAACTTCTACTGGATCACGTACTCCAAGTGTTAGTGGAACTAGAACAGTAACTCCAAGTGTGACACCAACTTCATCAATAACATCTACAAATTCACAAACATCAACGAGAAGTGGAACACCTAGTAATACGGTTTCACCTACAGGAACCCCATCAAGAAGCGGTACTCCTACTAACACACCATCACAAACAACAACAAGTAGTAGAACATCATCCTCTTCTATTACCCCGTCTGTTACTCCAACAAGCTCTAGAACACCAAGTGTAACTGCTACAGGAACTGTGACTCAAACATCTTCAGTTACATCTACACGTTCAGGCACATCTTCAGGTACACCATCTAAGACTGGTTCTGGAACAGTAAGCCCAACACAAACTCCAACAAGTTCTAGAAGTGGAACTGTTACACCATCTGCAACAGTCGGAACTTCACCATCACAAACACCAAGTACAACAATTTCTATTACACCAACTGGAACAAGCACAAGTTCTGGAACACCTAGTCAAACACCAACTCAAACAATGACTGGAACAAGAACTCGTTCGCCTTCAAATACTGGTTCTCCTACTGGAACTCAAACTAGAAGTGTAACTACAACTGGAACACCTTCAAGAACTCAAACACCTTCAGTAACACCATCTAATACTCAAACTCCAACTGGAACACCAAGTAAAACACCAACAGGAACCCAAACTGGAACAAGCTCTGAAACAGTTTCAGGAACACCATCAAATACACCTTCAGTAACACCAACTAACACTGCAACCAGAAGTCCTACTGGAACATCAACAGGTAGCGGAACGAGAACAGGAACTGTTTCTAGAACACCTTCTAATACACCAACACCTAGTAATACTCCATCAAATACTCCTTCAGTTACACAAACCGGAACAAGATCTGGAACACCTTCTAAATCTGGAACTCCCAGTCAAACACCTTCCAAATCTGGAACTACAAGTCAAACAGGATCTAAAACTAGAAGTTCAACTCCATCCCCTACTCATTCTTAATTATTTTATAAAAATTGATTAATGAAATTATTATATTAATAATCTCATTGATTAATGCTTCGAAACTGTGCAAAATCTGTAGTGTCCTTATCTACACCTCGATTTGTTGTTTTCAACAACTATCTAAAACTGTCAGTTCCAGAGATGGCATCTGAAACTCTGGACTCACTTACATTCAAATCTACTGAAGTAAGTAATGTAATGAAGTTTGAAACTTTACAAACTCTTGGTAGTAAATATGGTCGTAATGTTGATATGAATTATTACAAGAAATATTTTGATGATGTTGATTCATTAATCAATTATGGACTAGAACAAAATCTTCAAAACGGTGGGAATGTTGACCCGAAAATGATTAAACAGGATATTTGTGATCATAGTTTTTTCAATAGTCCTGATAGATGGAATGTAACAAATCTAATCAGAAAATATAATCTATCGTCATTTGATGTTTTCCAAACTCTAGTATCAGCATCAATACCTTTTAATGCAGGTGTTCTTTCTCATACTCCTTCTAAAATGAATATTGATGAAATGAAAAAAGATTTCTATCGTGAAACTGAATCAGGTTATAGATACTTTGATTATTGGAATGGTATTGGTCTAAAATCAAGTTTTCCAATTGATGTAAATAATAATGTTACACCATTTGAATTAAATATGAGAAGGTATAATGATAGAAATAGTAATCTTGGATTTTATAAGATTATTAAACTATTATCAAATAATGTTGAAAAGCGAACTGATGATTTTGTAAAATATATTCCAACTATCAAGGAAGTTATTGATTACAAACATGGAGAAACTATTATTGATGCTGCCTTTCCAACGATAGAATCCCTTTTCGAAAAGGATACTAAAATTAACAACTATGTTGCATTGCTAACTAAAAATATTTTAACAGATAAAAATATGAAAGAAAAAAAGCAAACATATTGGTCTCATAGATTTACATTTGATGGTGATTGTAAATGGGATTATCAAGTAACACCTTATTACCAAAAATATGTTAAAAATAATATCCAAAGTCTAAGCGATACATTTGAACTGAAAACTTTTGATATTTCTAAAGAAGTGGGTGAGATTCAATTAAGTTATAATCATAAAATTCCTATTGAACACATGAGTATGGTAAATATGTTAATGTTTGGTAGAACAAATGTAACCTTTGCATTTTTAGAAAGACTATTATCTTTTGTTCGTTATTCAGAAGATAGCAGTTCATTCCAACTTGATAATTATTTACTAGACAAATCAAATTATGCTTTCTCTAATGGTGATCGTAGGTATGATGTTGTTTGGAGAGAAGATAACATTAACAATCTCAAATTTGCTCAAACAGATTACGAAAAATTATATGTTGCAAAGAATTTGATTCAATTAATGAATGAAGTTGACCCATCCGTATTAAATTATCACAATTATGTGATGATTGCTGAATGGTATAGATTAAATGACGTTCCTATTCAATTTAGCCACAGCAGTCAATATGGTGCAATGTCTCGCGCATCATCAAAAGAAAAACTATACAAAGAGCTTAAATAAAAAATGAAATATTAAATAGCTATTAAATTACTTTATTATATTAATGTTTAGAACACCATATTTAAATATTTGGAATCCCATCTGCAAAAGATATCAATGGGTTCGTCCTCTGAATATATTCAAAGATTATCAAAAAAATAATTACTATTATGTTGTTGATATAACCGAAAATGGATTTTGTAAATGTAATCTTAATAAATATATTGTTGTTTCCGATGAGCAAGTATTTAGATATGATAGACCATCGGAAATGAATGGATGGGTAAATAAAGTCAAAACTTTTCCTGAACCGGAACTAGGTAAACAGAATGTTTACACAAAAAAATATGAAGGAATTGATATGTTAGAATTATATGAAAAAGCAGTAAAATGTAATCCAAGATATGTTCAATTCAAACCGCCACAATTTGAATGCAAAAATTAATTTATAAAAAAAAATTGAAAATTATATTGATATATCTGCATATTAATAATTTTCATGTCGTCCATTAGTGCTTTGTGTATGGATTACTCTCTTACTACCCCCGCCAAGAATATCTTGGCAAAGCTTCCTCCTGATGAGAAGGTCATCGCAATTCAAGAAGACCTTTCTCATGACGGATACGACAAGTATGGTCCAGAGTCTGACCTATGGGACCTAGACTTCATCACGCAGAAAGATGATCTATACATCTATTATTCTTGTCATTGGGAAAATTGGTTCCACAAGGGAACCGTCAAGGAGTATGATATCCAGGTTAGAAACTTGGTAAAAAACATGCTCCTCCATTCCTATGGATTCAAGAAAATCGTAGACTTGTCTTATCAGGACGATAATCTTCGTTCATACGTTCGCAAGCTTCATCGTCCAAAGACAATCATGCGTCTGCTTGAGTTCTCAAAGGAATATCGATTCACAGGAGAAATGGCATTTCATCAGATGCAAGACAAGTCGTATTTGCTCTATTGTCTGAGTCCATGGTCCTCCAAAAAGGAATATATTATCCGTGAGTTTGATAATGAAACAATCTCAAATGAATTCAAGAAGTTCAAGGAAGAGCTAGATGAAAAGCTTAAAGCAACTGCTAATGCTAATGCAGCATATGTTGATACTTACAGTATTAGACATGAACTTCTACGCGATGTTGTACCAGTAAAAGAATTCAAACTAGAAGATATTGATACCAATATCGATGATGTTGGTGCCAAGAACTGGCTCAAACAGTCTGCTTCTTTTATGAAATAGATATCACAGACCTAATTCTTTTATAACTCTTCTAACATTATCTTTATCACTTGGTTCATCTATTGTTTTATCATTATGCCAATAATTTTTAAGCGTGTCATCTTTTTCCATTGTAACATTTACTCTTCTAGCGACAGGACTATGTGTTTTTTCTTCCCATCTTTTATCTTTAATACAAGTATTACCCATTAAATTAGTTTAGTAAAAAAAATTAAATTACATATTTTAATGTCTAATAATAATTCTATTGTTAATCTTAGTAACAATTCAGAAATCGAGTCTGACACAGATAGTCAATCTTCCACAGTAGCAACATTTAAGAATGATTCTGTAATTATTAATGTTGACGACATTTCTGGAAATAAATCAAATATAATATCTCAAAGCAAATCATCTGAATTATCTTCTGATTTATCACAATTGCAACGAACAATAGATATATCATCCGGGGCAGTACCATTAAATTTTGATTTATCTCCAGGAGTTCAACTAAATAAATTAACTTTCAAAAATGTAAATGAAATTATCCGTTCTCATTATACATATCGTGAAAATCATAGCTCTACAGCTTTGGATATTTTAGCAATATACATGAAGGGACAAAAAATATTATATACTGAATCAAAAACTTATTGTGAACAAAAATTAATAGCATTAATGTTACCATCTATTTTCATTTCTATAGCGTGTACTGTTTTAGGTAATGCATTAGATTCTTTACAATGGGGCAAAATATTTGTAGGTAGTTTAAATGCATTTAATGCTTTCTTGTTATCTGTAATATCTTATCTAAAATTAGATGCCAAAGCAGAATCTCATAAAATATCTGCATATAAATATGATAAATTACAATCATTATGTGAATTCAGTTCAGGTAAATTATTATTCTTTAGTTTAGAAGAAGAAGAAATAACAAAGAAGATTGATGAGATAGAAGCTAAAGTTAAAGAAATTAAAGAAACTAATCAATTTATTTTACCAGAGCACATCAGAAATAGATATCCATTATTATTTGCAACAAATGTTTTCTCTGAAGTAAAAAAAATTCAATATGATGAAATGATTTTAATTAACAACTTAAAAAATACAATCAATAATATAATCAATCTTAAAAAGTTACCTCAAACAATTGATGTAATCAAGTCTATTATCGAATTAGAAAAAGACCAAAATATTCAAATTAATAAAATTATTTGTCATAGAAAAAAATTTTTAGATTTAGATGATGATTTTGAAAAAGAAATAGCACGAGCTAGAAAAAATAATGAAAGAAAATGGTTTAGATGCAACTGTTTAAACACCTAAAACACATAAACATTGATTAACTTTATAAAATAATCAATGCTTATTACTCCTTATGAATTGATAATTAAAAAATTATCAGAATTAGAAAAATCAACGATAATACCTAGTTTCGAAAATGGAATAAATAATTGTGATTATCATGATATGTTTACTATATCAAAAAAATGCTTGAAAAACGTTAATGAATTTTTATATGAATATATAAATTCTATTGAACTAATTCAACACAAGTTTAATCAATTAATGAACGAAAAAGAAAAAATAGGAATTTTAATTGGTATAAAAGAATTAAAAGAGTTCTTAAAAAATGGAAATGATGATGAAGTAAAATTGAATGAAATCATTACAAAATACCCTTTCTTATGCTTGAAAATAATTGGTCCCGAATGGAAGAATGAATACTATGATTTGTATTTACATTTATTAAATTCTAATAAATATAAAAAATGTGTTATCCTACTAAAAAATAAAGGTTTCGGTGAGAATATATTAAACAACAAAAATTCAAATGCATATAATAATATTTTAGATGATAATTGCAATGTATATAATTCGATTCTAAATAATTCATATTTTTCTAAAATGAGTTCTTTAGTTTTAAATGTTGATAATAATACGATAGATATTTTTAGTGAATCACTAGTAGTAAAAGAAAATATAAATTTGAATATTTCATTCATGAACCAAGATTTGGAAGATAATATAAAAAGTACGTTTTGGATAAATTTATCCAATGATATTCACAAAGTTATTCGAATTTTATTTAATATTAGAAAACTAAAAGAATATTCATTTTACGATGATTTATATAATTGTTGTCAAATTTTAAATGGTAATAAATATATTAATAATGTGAAATCATTTATAAATTCATTAGAAGTGAATTTAGAAAATAAATATAATAAATATATCAATGAATCTTCATATGAAATCTTTATTAAAAATGGAGTGAAGAAAATATGTAATTTATTATTTAGTAAAAATTTCAATAAGAATAAATTATATGATCTGAAAGAAGATTATCCTGAATTATTTAGGGATTATGTAATAAGAACACCACTAGCTATTCAACGTAATAATTATATAGATTTCTGGTCAATAAGTTGTTTCTTAAATAAAAAATATTGTTCAGAATATATGAAAAAGAATTCAAACTATTATGATATAAATTTTCCTTCAGATAATAATTTTGAAAATAAATTAAGTGATTATTATATGCATAAAAGATTATTAATAGATGAAATTAATTCTATATTAGATAATGATAATTCAAAAGATAGAATGCATTTAGAATTTAGAAATATGATTTATAATTTTCAATATGATATAGATAATGAAAAGTTACAAAAACTAATTGATGTAATTAAATTACAATATTAATATCTACGCACTGGTAAAGGAACTGGTAAAGTACCACCGGCTGGAAGTGGTGTTGCTTCTCCACCTGGTCCATAATCTCTTACTTCTTCTTCCTCACCTTCATCAAATTCTTCTACTATACCTCCTAATGGATTATGAACTCTACCTGCTTTTACCTGTATTGGTTTATGTGGTTCTAATAAAACAGCAGGTAATCTAACTACATCACATTCAACTAAATTTTTGTTGTGAATAATTTCTGGTTCAAATGGAGGAGTTAAACTTTTATATTTATTGTAACAATACCAAAAGTTTCTAATAAATGGAACAGCATATCTTTTCAATAAATTGATAATATATTGTTTACCAAATAATTTTTTAAATATATTGATTGATTTAGGAATATTTGGTCCTAAAAATGCTTCATCTGTAAATAAATCTATATATTTTTGTTTTTTAACAGGATTTATTGCAGTACATTCTCTTAAGTTTTCAATTGCTTTGCGTATATGTACTCTAGCATCAATTTCTGTTTCATAATAAGCATCTCCCAATATATTTCCAAAATCTTTAAGAAATTTGAATATTTTCATGGAATTCATTAAATCTTCAAGTTTTAAATAACCAGCTAAATTAATCAAATAGTTTTGATCAGAGTGAACAAGTCTATATTGATACATATTAGGATTGATCATATCAAAAACAGATAATATTTCGACATTTGTAAGATTACCACTATTGAGTAAAATTTTTAATAATATATCTTTAGTGTTTTTATCAGCTGGTGAATTTTTAGGATAATCTGTTGCTGAATACTGTTCAACATCTGGGAAAGTCATTAATCTATAATTATATTTATCTCCATTAATTTTACTTTCATAAGCTATTTTGATCGCTTGTTCTAATTGAGTTAAAATATAATATTGTAAGTTATTATTTGAATCATAAACTTCAAAATAACAATCATAATATATACTAAATGATGAAACTGAAACACCATATCCAAGGCTGTATCCTTGAATTGCTGATACTGAATTAACCCTAAAACAAAATGCATCAATATAAATATTATCTTGAAGATGAATAAATAACAATTTACTTAATACATTAACCCATTTTTCAATAGTTACTTGTGTTCTTCCTTGCCAATCTATAGTTTCCTTTTTTATCTCATAAATATAGGGTGTGTAATCTGAAAATAATTCCTTAAATTTACATAGTTCTAAACGTAAATCATCTCTTCTCATAAATTTATCATCATGTGAAATTAAATGTATATCATCTCCTACGAATTTATCGATGTCAAAATAATTTTCAAAAGGGAAATTTTCAATTCTTTTAAAATCTATATAATATGGTAAATTTTTACTTTCAGGAATCATTTTTTGAATATCCATTTCTAAATCTTGATCAATATCTTGGTCTATTTCCAATGCTAATTCTAATTCTTGGTCTCTTTCTTCATCTCTATCTTGTGCTACTTCAATTTCAACATCTGATTTTACAGCATTTTTAATCTTTTTAACAAGTTCTAATGTTAATGATTGTAAATGAGGATTTTTAATTTTACCTAATTTTAATAACTCTAATGTTTCTAACATAAAATAATCAAAGAAATCATATGTAATTTCTTTAGTAGATTCAGGTTGTGGTATTAAATTTAATTGTTTATTCAAACCTTCCCATAAATGGCTGGCATATGTATCACATATATCTTCGTCTAATAAAAATTCATTAGTTTCTCTGAAATGTTTTCTTACATAATTTCTAAATAATGCTTTAATATTTTGTTTATAAAATTCTCTTTCTTGTCCTTTTCTATAATTATTTTCTTTATCGAATAAGAAATTTACAATTTTACGTCTATCGATAATGTTTTCTGTAACAGAAGTAAAACAGAAATCAATAGATTGACCTTTATTAATATTTCTTAATCTATAAATACCTTGAGCTACATCTCTAAATCTGCTATTACCAGATAATGTAATTAATCCTTTTGCATCAGGATAAATTTTAAAGTCTATACCAGTGATATGACCTTGGTCAAAATAGAAAAATCTATTAAATAATGGATTATTAATTTCAGCAAAAGGTTTAACCACAAATTTATCATCAACTTTACTTACACCCATTTTATTGTCTGATTTATCTATAAATATTACCACTTGAATATAATTTCCAGCACTAGCTAAGAAATGTTCTAATATTGTTTGAGATACAATAGATTGATCAGTTCCTAAAAATAATGAACCAACATCAATTAATGAATGATATTTACCAGAAACTAATAAAGAATATATATCAGTAGATGAAGTAATAATTTTATTTTCTGCTTTTTTATCATCAGTTAAACCTAAAATAGATGCAACAATAGCACCATCACCTAAAGGTTGTTTATCAATATCTCTGCATATATTATTAACATCTCTTAATGGGTCAGTGTAATCATATGGAATTAACATATTTGGTGTTCCAGTAAATCCTATTCTTCTAATGGCATTGTCTTTTACAATTAAATCTAAAAATGATATATTATCAAAAGTAGGATAGATTCTAATTAATGAGTCAAATAATATTTCAATCATATAATCTTTGATTAAATATTTAATTAAATTCTTTTTCATTTGTTTAATATCATTTTTACCAAAAGCAGATATTTTTAATTTTGATGAAATTACAACCTTTTTCTTAATACCTTCAACTAATTTATTATATTTTTGAATTCCTGCATTATCTTCAGGAGGTTCATCTATGTATTCTTTATATTCTTTAATTACCTTGTGTAAATATAATGACACTTCTATATCTTTAATTCTAATATTTTTAAAATTGTCATGATTTAAATAACATATTATAGTTGCTGCTATTGTAAATAATTGGTCACTAAATTCTGAACCATCACTAGGTTTTTCTGTAGCAATGAAAGGAACAGCAATAAAATATTTCTTATGTTTCTTAAATGATAATTGAACTTTTCTTTTATTAGTTTGAGGTGCACCATAATAATGAGGAATATCTTCTAATTCAGTTCCTTTTATTATATCATTAACTATAGATGGGGTTAATTCAGTAAATTTTAATCCAAAATGTCTTCTATCTAAATTTTTGAGTAATGTAGGTACTAAAATATAAAAATTATACATAGATGATAATATTCCCATATTAATTTGACTTAATTCAGATTCATCTATTTCTGTTTTTGTAAGAATTTGTTCTAAAATTTTAGGATATAATGGATTAAAATTACCGATTACCTTAAAATATTCTTCTTTTATTAAAGATTCAATACCTGGTGAAAATACACCGGAATAATTTAAATGAGGTTTTAATGAAAAACTATGAATACTATGTAATCTTTCTCTTAAAAAATCATTTGCTGGGTCAAAATATAATTTATAAATAAATTCAAATATGAAAATAAAAATTATTTTATCATTTTCTAATCTTTTTTCTTTTGAATGAATAATATTTAAATTACTCTTTAATGGATCAGCTAATTCGTCAATTTCATCATAAATAAAATAATCTTCTTGCATATCATATTCGGGAGGTTCTAATAAAGATCGTAATTTACCTTCTTTTAAATCTTCATCTGATTTAATTCCTACATTTTCATAAAAGAAGATTTTATCCAAGTATATAAATATATTTTTGAAAATTAATGTGGATTGCTTTACCAATGATTTTGGAACTCCATGAATTATATTTCTATTGATACCTTCTTTTTTATTTTCTTTTTGTAATTTGATAGTTAACAATGGTGCGATTACAGTAGATTTACCTTCACCCATTAATAATTGATGCACGCCACAATTTTCTTTAAATACTAATTCATCTACTAATTTATTTGAGAATTTTTCTTGTGAATCTCTTATTAAAAATTTTATAATATATTCCATAATTGTTACATTTGAATCATTCTTGGGATAATCTTTATAGAATGGTTTTTGTTCAATAACTTTTTTGATAGATGTAAAATTATATTCTGTTCTGCTATGTGATAATTCATTGTTAATCATTAATCTTACATTTAATAATTTTTGAATATATATAATTTTCATAATATTGTTTCCATTATCATTTCCATAATCATCATATAAATTATCATTAATACTAGAATAATTCATATATTTTTTACTTGTTTCTGATTTTAATATTTCATTTATATCTGATGTTAATAAATCTATTTTTTCTGTAACTCTAGCATTTAATTCTTCTAATTTTTCTTTTGAAATAATTATAATTGATTTATTTGCTTCTAAGAAAGCTTTATAATCATTAATAATTTTAGAATCTTCGATTGTTAATTCTTCTTTATCATTTAATGTATTATCTTTACTTCTTAAATTTAAATCATTTAATAAATATGCATCTAATTCATCAAATATTGATGTATCATATTTAATTTCTTTATTATTATGAATCTTAGATTTGTAAGTATATATAATAGGTTTTGTTAAATCATATTCACAATTTGCATTTTCATATAATACCCACCATATGTCTTCTAAATTGTAATAATCATAAATTGAACTATGGCGTCCGGACGTATTTTCGTAGTCTCCACCACATAAACGTCTGAAAAATAATTTGTTTTCTAAAGTGAGAGGATATTTTCTTGGAATTTTACTTTGGCGTTTCATATTTTCTTTAAGCTCCTTTTTAAATTCTTTAAATTCTACCGGAAAGGATGTATTTAAATTTTTATTTTGACGTTTCCCACTAAAATGTTCCATAAACATCATCTTAAAAAATTCATAATGTTTAACTATTGATACTGGTGGAATTACATCATCTGGGTCTAATTTTATAATTTTTTTTTTAGGATTCATTTGTTTTGTATCATATAAATAAATTTCTGTATCATCCCCTAAAAAATCAAATAATACTGAGCAAAAATATTTATAATAAATATTTCTATGTATATCTGTTAATACAATAGATTTTTCGGAATTAATGAATTTTGAAGAAAATACTTCAATATTGCATAACAAATTATCTACATCGTAATACTTTCCAGCATTTAAATTTTGTTTAATTAAAAATAAAATTTCATATTTATCTTCTGCAAATATACCATTTATTGGAATAGTAAAATTATATATTTTTGAATCATTAGGATTATCTGGTTCTCTACCTAAACCAATTATTTCGTAATTTTCATTTTTTACTAAAATTAAATTTGTATCATATACATATTTGTTAAACAAATAATCTACCTTTTCTGTTACAACTAATGAATCTCCAAAATATAATTGATTAGTTGCTAGATTGTATGAAAACGTAGCATTAAGATTAGGACACCAAAATTTAATTATATCAGCTGTTTCCAAATAAGGAATTATATCATTGTAAAAATCTCCTACAACACCACCACTACCATTTAGAAAACATTTAGATGAAGCACATTTTTCATCAATGTTTGAATGGAAAAAGTTAAATATTTTACAATATATATCCTTTAATTTATCATTTTCATGTGTTAATAAATCAATTAATTTTATTACAGGTTTTGAATCAACTGTTAAACTATAACTATTATCGTCTAAAATTACTTGTAATTTTTTACCTTTATATTCACAACTATTTTCCTCTGCAGATAAATTTGATAAATTAAATAAATCATAATCAGTATCAAATAAGTATTGAACAAATGAATATTTATAATCAAATGATTCTTTAACTTTCTTAATCAAAGTGAATTCTCCCATTTCTACATTTACTAAATTATAATAAACAAAATATTTAAATTTATTGTTAATTCTTGAAAAGGTAAATTTAAGATTTCCCAATGTAATTATTCTAATATCTGCTTCTGGATTATACAATGGTAAATCTGCCATTTTTACCCCTGGAAATTTTTTACCTTGTCCAATAGAAGCATCAGGATATGAACCACCAGGTCCAAGTGCACCTGGAGATGGTGTTGCTAGTCCTCCTGCTCCTGGAGGTAAAGCAGATGCGCCTTCCATAAGTTCATCTAATTGAGCTGTTATTAAAGACAAATCAGTAAAGCTTTCTTTTTTATACAATTTAGTATCATCAATTTCTTTCTCATCGGGTTTGAAACTTTCAGGTAAAACATCCCAAGTAAAATCCATTTTAAATATACTATACTCAAAATCTAGAACTTTTTCTGATGGAATCATAAATCTTAATTTTCCATTACTTATACCAAAAATATATTTGGACTTTTTAAATATTCTATAAACATAACTATCATATCCCCCAAAATCTGTGCTAAAAAAAGTAAAAACATTTGAAGTATTATTAATATATCTTTTATATTCATTAATATATTTAAATAAATGAGGAACTAAGATTAAACAAAATTCTTCTCCTAAATATTTTCCATCTTCTATTTCTTCTTTAGTTCTTTTTCTGGGTGGTGCTAAAGGCATTGGTAATCCCAATCCCGGTCCTGGTGTTGCATATGAATCTGTTCTTCTTAACATTGGAGCAGGAGGTGCAATAGACGGGGTTCTAAGTGATGGGCCAGATGGAGTAGCTGTTAAACCCCCAAACCCAGGAGCTGGAGAAATTTCTTCTTCTTCTGTAACTACTACACCAATTGCACCAGATTTGAATTTTTTAATATTATTATCAAAATAACTAAAAATTTCATCAAAATTAATGTCAGCTTCATTTAAAAAACTATTTACAGTATAATCTAAAAATGTATTTTCAAAAAATTCATTTACATCTTTAACTAAATCAATAAATCTTTCATAGAAAGGTCTATCTGCATCTAAATTTAATTGTTTTGATATATAAATCAGTTGAACTATAATTGATGTATATCTATTATAAATTTTATATGATAATAAATTATTTACAAGTAAGCTTTTTATTTTTTCCAATATTTGTATAATTAATTCTTTGTTAATAATAGTTTTATTTAGGTTAAAATTATCTTTCAAATATGTATAGACTTCTTTAACGACTTTTTCAGAATCATAACCAATATCGTAAAATAAATAATTCAAATTAAGTGATACTGGTGTAAATTCATTAATCATAGTAGTTAAATTTTGTATGGATTCTTCTTTAAATAATGATCTTTGTTTTGCAATAATAATGTTATTTATATTATTTAATTTTACTGATTTATATTTGACAGTTGAATACATTAAATTTAAACACATATACAAATCGCCACAAAATGGTTCATCATTAGTTTTAATTGAAGGTGATAAGATAACCTCATTATACATTAAATTTAATTTTAAAAGTGTCCATTTAAATTTATTACTTCTTAAATGGAAAATATAATTAGTATGAAAATGGGTTAAACTTTTAATATTCTTAAAATCATTCTTTAATAATTCATAAAAGTTTTGAATAGATAAATTACCTTTTTGATTATCACAATATGATTTTTCTTCTTTTTCTCCTTGTTTTGGTTTAACTTTTTCTCTAACATAAATATCCAATGATGGAATACATATCTTATGTTCAAATGTCGAACCTTTTATCATATATTGTCCATATAAAGCACTAGATATTCCAGTACCTGGGCTATTTATATTGTATGTTTCTGAAGGTATACTTGGATTAATTGAAAAGGTACTTCCGGCAAATAGTAAAAATCTAGAATATTGAATTAATAATTCTTTCATGTAACATAAGTAATCAATATCAGAAAATGATATTAACATTGTTTTTTGCAAAACTTCATCGACTAATTTTTCTGGATATTTATATTTAGGTAATCTGACTTTATGAATTTTTTCTAATATTAATCCTGTTAAAACAACTAATTCTGATATACTTAATTCATAAATTGTAAAATACTTTTCAATAATAGACTGACTTCCTATATTATAATTATTACTTTGAAAATCATTATTTAATGAGCATAGACCAGCACTAATTTTTTTCAATAACATACAGATTCTATTTTCATATGTTATAAAATATGCCTTATTTGCTGATATATAGCCATTATCATTCTCAACTAAATTGATAAATTTTTTAAATAATTTCATAGTTTCAGTTTGATAATATCTTGGTAAGATGAAATCTTCGAATCTATTTCTTATCATTGAAATATATGCAACACAATTATATAAATGATGTAAATATATTACTAACTTTTCGATTTTGAATGTTTCAGTTTTTAAGAAAGTCAATGTTTCTTCTAATTTTTCAATTAAATTATTTAATACAGCTAATGTGTTATTATTTGGTTCTTTCAAATTAAAACTAAAATTACTATTAACACAAAATTCTTTAGCTTCGTCAATATAACCCTTACTTTCTATTGGTTTTAATGCTTTAATTTCATTGGCAACTTCTGCATAATTAATTAATTTAGTATTAATTTCTTGAGATAATTCATAATGTTCAACCTTTTTTTGTCTTGTAAAATCATTTAAATCATATGCACCATCTCTTTTTAATAATTGATACGTTTCATTCATTTTTATTACTAAGGCAGTTTTATTTTTAAAATTGGTTTCTTCTAATATCTCATTTGCAAATAATTCAAATAATGCTACTTTACCGGAATTATAAAATTCAGCAGATTCTCTTGATAATTGATGTTCACAAGAACCAGTCATATATTTAAATACTAAATCAAATGTATAAAAAATGGAATTAAATGTGCAATTCCCTATCAATTGTAAAGGTATTATAGTATATTCAAATAGTTTTGGTGAATTTCCAATGAATGTTGTCGGTAATTTTTCATTTAAAATATCATTTAAATTTGTATGATCAGATAATAAAATCTTATATAAAAAAAAATAAAACTCATCTAAACTTAATTGACCTCTTATAAATTCATTTATTTCTGCATCATTATTTTCATCAATTTCTGCACTATGAGAAGTGCTTATTAATAATGTATAAATCATTTTTAATTTATTTAATGATGTTTTAATACCTACAATACCATAATTTTCTACTTGAGTATCTAAATTATTTTGATAATCACTTCCTGCTCCAGCATTTACTATATAAAACACATAATCATTATCATCATCTGAATTAGTTATAGGACCTTCTTTTACTTTTTTATAAAAAGTACCTATTGCATGACCACCAGCAGGTTGTTGCTCATTATTAAATACTTGAACACCCTGAGGCCATAAGAAAAAATCTCTGTATTTACCATCTTTCATAAATACTCCATAATCATCAATTTTAAAAAGTAATTCATCAAAAATTTCACCGGATAAATTATAGGATGAATATTTATGACTATATGATGCTGGGTCCCATCTGTGTGTGTTTTCTTTAATAAATCTGTCACGAATTTTTTTTATTAATTGGAAATTTTCAGCATTGATTCTATTATAAATTTCTATAGAATCGCATACATTTGCAGATATGTTTTCTTGTAATTTTTTAGAATGTTGTTTATAACATAAATCAAAAATTGTTTTGAATAATTCTTCATCTAAAACATATTTTTTCATGTTAATTAATGCATTCATCATAGTTGCGCCCCTAATTGAATCATCTGGGAATACATCAAATAACCAATGAACATATGTTTGTTTATCCATAAATTTTTCTTTCTTTGACATTATATATAAATATTTATAAAATATTTTTATAAATATCTATTTACCATTTAAAACTTGATTATTAATTATTAAAAACTAAATCACTGTTTATTAATTTTCTTTATAATGAATATCATTATAATTACTAATAAAATTAGTAAAACATCATAAATTATGTATTTGACTTCATTCAAATGTTTTTCCTCGAACTTGTATTTTAAATCAGGTATTTCATGTTTACAAAAATGAACAGCATTTTGAACTGCAGATTCTATTGATGTAAAATGATAATTACTTTTACCATTAAAAATACCAACTGCATACAAGTTATCGATATTGCTTTTATAATTCAAAAATTTATTTTCAGTTGTTACAACATAAGCTGTGTCCATATTAATCCATTTATCACCGCTTCTAACTACTTGAGGAGATATTATTACTTTATCTGGTTTGGGAAACATAGGTAATTGTTCTTTTACATATTCTATGATTTCTTCTATTGATGATTGATTTGCTGTTTTTCCTTTTTCATTAGGAACATCAGTCATTGAAATACATATACTTATACATTGTTTTGATGGTTCATCTTTAAAATCCATAAAATCTGATATAATTATAAAACCTATACCCCATGGAGTTCTAGGAAATCCATCTTTTTTAGGTATTTTAACTTCTTCTGAATTATAATGAAATGTTAACGGAATATAATCAAAATAACTATTTTTAGATTTCCATTCTTTTAATTGTTCAATTGGTCCAAAACTATCATTTAATTCTAATGATGATGAAATTATATTATGTAATGGTTTTGGTGGGACCGCTAAAATTAATTTTTTAACTGGGATTTTTAATTGAACACCATCTTTAATTATCACAATATCTTTAATTTGATTATCTTCTTTATTTATTTTTAATACTTCTGTTTTTAATAATATTTTGACTCCATTTTCAACTAATTTATTCTGCCATAATTTTATTAAACCTTTATCATTAGCTATTTTTGGTTGAAATAATTTATAGAAATATTGTTGATTCATTAATTGTAAAAATTGGAATAATGTATAATCTTCAGATGAAGCACCATCTGTTAATCTACATAATCTTTCGATATAATCCATTGTACCTTCAGTGAAATTATTTTCAATCATGAATTTTTTAATAGATTGTTTTTTACCATAATCAGAATGAAAAGCCATAAATAAAAAGGCTTTAACTAATGCTAATTTTTCTTTTTTTGTTAAAGATAAAACTGTCTTATTATCTATTTTAGCTATATTTCCTTTATACCTAGTAAATATTTGTTTAAAATCAATCCCCATATCATTTAATATATCATTAAATTGTAAATAAGAATCTGAATATACTCTTGGACCATGTTCTGAAAAGTAACCATCTACTCTTTGTACTCTATGACAACCACCTAATACAGATTCTTTTTCAAGTAATAATATTTTTTTATTGTTAGAACTCAATATCCATGCTAAAGTCATACCAGTTGGACCTCCTCCTACTATAATATAATCATAATTATCCATTATATTATGGTATTTAATAATTTTTAAATTTATATATTCTTTATATTAATGATAAAAATTGTTCTCTCACTCTAAAGAGTTCACACTAATTTTTTAGATTTATAAAGAAATCTCAAAAAATTGATGTAATGATTCATTATATTATATATAATTATGTAATGAATTATTTAACCTATAATTTTCTTGCTAGTTGTGAAAATGGTGATTTAAATGAAGTGAAAAGATTATTAAAAAATGATCTATCCTTTTTGGAAAGTATATTTTCGGCTTTTGATTCCATAACTAATACAACATACAACGAAGGCTTTCTAAAAGCATGTCGCCGTAATAAAATCGAAGTTGCTAAATATTTAGATATGTATTCTAATACATCCGCTTATAATATTACTAATTGGTATTATGAACATGCTATGCACATTGTATATGTTCAAACTTATTATGATAATTTTGAATTAATAAAATGGTTATTTGAATTAAATAAGATAACATATTATACTACTTGTTTTCTAAAAGCATGCGCACACGATAATTATAAAGTTGCGAAGTTTTTACATGAAAACGCTAAAGAATCAATTAATATCAAAGTTTATGATGAAGCATTTAAATCTATTAGTGTTAATCATATATCAAAACCAGTACAAATGACACAATTTTTATATAATATCAGGAAAGATATTAATAATAAAGACTTTGCACAATGTAATCTTGATGTATTTTCTAATTTTCTTGTAAGAAATAGTAGGGATACGAGCGGAGTATTGAAATGGTTATACGAACAGTGTAAATTTTCTGAAATTGATATATACAATGTGTTGACAATAAATTTAACAAGAGAGATATATCATACATTTTTGTTAGATAATATTAATAATCTAAAAATAGATTTTGGAAAAATTAAGGAACATATATTAGATAGTTTTCCTTATGATTTTGAAAAGATAAATTCACTTGATATTAGTGTTTATTATAAATTTGTATCTTTACTTCTTGATAATGGTATTTCTTGGAAAGATAATTTAGATTATCTGAATAAAGAAAATGTAAGATTTAAATATGTTACAGTATTTAAAAAATTATGTGAAAAGAATAAGTCTAGAGTAAATATATTAACTGAAATTATTCCATTTTTAAAAGTTAAAAAAAGCCACGGACGATTTATTCCAATTATTGAATCTATTGAATTAAATAATACCAGCACTATGCAAACCGATACCAGTTGCACCACCGAAAACTAATGTTGTAAAAGCAATAATAACTTTATCGGTTGCTATTCTTTTTAAGAAACGCGTCATCAGTGTATTAGCTAATTTTAATTCACCTTGTGTTTCATCTAAATTATGATTTATCTTTTTTATTTTATCTTTATTATCTTCTAAAGTTTCCACAGTAGTTTGACCAATTTGTCTTGTTTCTTCAACAATTCTTAAACCATCTAATAATTGTTGTGTTGTATTTCTATTTATTTCTGTTGCTCTATCTAAATAACCATCATTATTTTTAACTAGTTTTTCTTTAACATTTACACCATCAAATAATAATTCTCTTTCATGTAATTGTAATTTTTGATGATAATCTTTAAATTTTTGAACATCATCGTTATCTGTCAAATCTATTTTTGCTTCTTTTAGTTCTTTTTTAATTTCCAAATAGATTGTATGTTGCTCTTTAATTTTATCATAAATAATAAATTTTTTATTAGTATCTTTTTCTTCAATAAATGTATCAATTAAATTAGAATATATATTTACTGTTTTACTTAATTTTTTAAATAATTTCTTCATATTATAATTATATAATTATATATTAAAATATTTAGATTTCAATTATTCGATACTTATGTTTAAAGACTTAATAATATTATAACTATATGGGAAATAAATTTTGTAAATATGAACGGGAACCACTTCCGTATTATGAACATTATATTCATCATACTGGAATTAATTGTGATATTGAATATTATACTGGTAAAATGACACCAATTGCTAATGGAAAACCAACACAGATAAAGTTATGTAAAGATGTGTTAGAATCAGTTGACATTGAAAGTAAAAATATTAGTAGAATAATTGTAAATTGTACAGGAATGTATATTATGGATGTTGAATATCCAAATAATACTGATATAATTAAAAATTTTAAATTATGTAATATTGACTTTCCATTTTTTTTACTTGGTAATAAACAATCTATATTTTTAATGATATATAGAGAAGGAGATTCAGAAGTAAAAATTACTGAACATCACAGAGAACCAAATGAACAAGATTTATTATTACTAAATGAAAAAAATATTATAATAAATCTACCAGATAGTGAAATCAATATACGTAAAATAGAAAATGAATATTATCTTCTAAAAAGAAATTAATTTATACTTGAATAATTTTTATTTTATTATTCGTTAATGACCATCCTAAAACACTCATATTTGAACATCTTCCCCAAGCACCATCTAATGAACGATCTCCTGCATTTCCATTTCCAATTAATGACCAAAGGTCCCAAGCATTAACATATAAAGTATCTTCATATTTTTCATCAGCATTATCAAAGATATATGGTATTGGTCCTCCATTAAATTGTTTCTTTTCAAAGTTATATCCAAGTATTTCAATATTATATTTTTTAAATAATTCGACTAATGGTAAGAAACTTGGTTCAAAGATTTTTTCTATGAAATAATATTTATGTTCACCTGCAAAAGCTCCACCTCCAACATTGTAAATATTAATTTTATTTATTTTGTTTTCTTTTTTTAATTTTAAAGCACATACAAATGCATATTCCCACATCTTTTTATAATATGATACTAAAACATCAAGAGGTTTCTTATTGAAATAAATATTATCTGGTTGAGTATATGAATCAAATGCAAAACCCACTAAATTAATTACATGTACATTGATAAAAGAATTAGATGTTTTTACTGTTGCATTACAGTAAATTGATATATTTGGCATTAATTTATCTTTGGTAGATAAACTATATGCTCCTTTATCCCAACCAAATGTTTCTTTTAATTTGCTTTCATTATAGAGTCTTCTATTACCTATATTACAAGGTTCTCTTTGTGTTATCATTAGTTCAACATCTTCAATAGAATCATTTTTATTACAAAAAATAATAGTATCATCAAATTTATGATTATCCCAATGTTTTTGATCAATAACCCATTCTGGAAATTCAAAACCAGGCATATACATTTTCCTAATTTTTATAGCACTATCCATAATCAAATTATGGACATCTTTTTATATAGACATAAATTGAACTCATTATATTTTTTTAATTTGAATGATAAAATTAAAAATTGAAATATTGAAACCTTATATATGGATTATTTTAGGTATGCCTGGCGATTTCCTCCCTGGATATGTCTCTACTCTAGCACAACTGGCTAACAAAGAAATTAATCAGATTGTAGTTATTGGTTTCGAGAGTGGAAAAATTCACGGCCATTATAACACACGTGAAGATTTTTATGCTCGTCTGCGAAACCGTAAGAACTACGATGAAGTAGTCGCTTTCTTCCCAAAAGATCTAGAGCTGACGCAAGAACAGATGGAAGCTCTTTGGAACCAACGGGTCTGGTATTTTGATACCAAGTCCATCCGTCGTGTGAAGAATTCTTACGGTGACCTAATGCGTATCGTGTATATGTAAAAAAGTGAATTAAAATAAATTGTTATTATATTCTTCTTAGGATATTAGTAACATATTTTTTTATTGGTATCATTTCAGGATTGATAATGGTAATTTACGGTGTTAATAATATTCCATATATTCAAAAAGATATGTTTATGTCATCAAGTTTTAAAGTAACTCTCGCTGGTTGTGGAATATTAATTACTTCAATAATGTCTTGCTTTATATCTTCATTTGTCAATAAAAAAATAAATCAAGTTGAAAACATTAATGAATCACCTGTTTAAGAATATTAATGTTGGAAATAATAATAAGGCGTTGCCTTAAAATTTAGGAGTGAATCGTCAACCTTTGCACTAGTTAGATATTCCCTATAATATTTTTCTACAGAGTTATTCACCCAGAAAACATAGCGGACGTTTCCTGTTTGACGGTCAACAAATTCTGCATATTCACTTGTTTGTTTATCCATCGTATAGTCGAGGTCAATTACCAGATGTTCAATCAGATAATTTACTTCTTCTTTAGAATTGAAATTACGTTTAGAGTAATAACGTTTATAAATCTTACCTTGGTCTACAACCAGGTCTACAGAACTTTCAGTAGTAGGAGTTTCATGATAATAGAGGCTTACAGTTTGATTCATTAAAATTAAAATTAATAATTTAGGTAGTGTTTTCATCAACTTTTTCTTTTATGAATTCTAGTCTAATTGCAACCAGTTCATCATTCATTTTAAAACCCATTAATCTGTATATACCTGGACCAAAACCTGAAGTAATACATACTTTACCATCATCAGATACATTATATAGTTCTTTCATTGAAATACAACTTTCTAACCAATCTTCTAATGAATTGTCTTGCAATTTATCTTCATTTAATATAACTATTTGACAATTATCTACTTCGATTTTTTCTAATAGTTGCCATTCATTGCCTTCTGTAAATAATTCTTTGTTAAATATGGTTACACTAGATACTCTATGATTTTTTTCTTCTTCAAATTTAATTACATTTATTTTAATTGCCGTGTTTTTGACAGAATATTTTTGTAGATCAGGAAATGCAGTACTAAAATCATCGGAATCTATCATAAAATCAGATACAATGAAATTAGTAAAATCACTAGAAAATTTATTTTCAACACTCGTAATAGACATTATTTTAATACTTTATTTCTTTTTAAATAATGTAATAAAAATTGATATAAACATTATATTATTAATATGATAAATATATAATGAAACTAAATCTAATTTTTGCATTAACTACTGATAATTTGTTTGGTGTTGATAATAGATTACCATGGAACCATAGTAAAGAAGATTTACAGCATTTTAATCGTATTACTACTGATATCTTCAACCCTAACTATGTAGTTATGGGGAGAAATACTTGGGAATCATTACCTGCTAAATTATCCGATAGAATTAATGTAGTTATTACGAAAAGTCCTACAAAAGACAATTATGATTTAAAATTTAATTCATTGGAAGACTTTTTTAAATTTGTTCCTCAAACCCATAATAATCATATTTTCATTATAGGTGGTAAACATTTAATTGAAGAAACATTAACAAAATATAAAACAATTGTAAGTAATATTTATCTAAGTATTATAACGAAAGACGTAGTTGATGGAAACCATAAAGTATATTTGGATTTCAATATGGTTGATTATGAACCTTATATGAAAGATTCAGTTGTTAAACAAAATGTTACTTTTTATCATTATCACCTACCAGAACATCAAGAGATTCAATATTTACGTTTATTGAATAAAACACTTACTGGTCATTGTCGTGATACAAGAAATGCTACAACTTATTCTATTTTCTCTGAAAAATTAACTTTCGATTTAACTAAAGGATTCCCTTTACTAACAACTAAGAAAGTTTTTATGAGAGGTATATTTGAAGAATTAATGTTTTTCATTAGAGGTAAAACTGATAGTAAAATACTAGAATCTAAAGGAGTAAACATTTGGAAACCAAATACAACTAAAGAATTTATAGAGAAATGTAAATTACCTTATGAAGAAGGTGATATGGGACCTTTATATGGTTTCAATTGGAAACATTTTGGGGCAGAATATGTAGATTGTAAAACTGATTACACAAATAAAGGATTTAATCAAATAGAAGATGTTCTACATTTACTAGAAAATGATCATCATTCAAGACGTATTCTATTAACTGATTATAATCCAGCTTGTGCTAAAAAAGGAGTTCTATACCCTTGTCATTCTATTATAATCCAATTTTATGTAACAGAGAATGAAGGTAAAAAAATGGTATCTATGAATATGTATCAAAGAAGTGTAGATGAGTTTTTAGGTTTACCATTTAATATTGCATCAAATGGTTTATTCTTACATCTAATTTGTAATACCCTTAATACTAGAACTAAAACCGATAAATATATTCCTGATAAATTAAATATTATTATGGGAGATTGTCACATTTACTCATCTCATTTGAAAGCAGTAGAAGAACAATTAACAAGGGTTCCTTATGAATTACCAAATATTAAAGTAAAACAATCACATCATAGTTTAGAAAATTATCAATGGGATGATATTGAAATAGTAGATTATAAATCACATCCAACAATTAAGGCTGAAATGATAGCATAAAATAATTATTCATTTAATCCATATTATTCCTTTTAATATTTTATTCCTTTTTAATTATGCTTTTAAAATTTAGTTTCGTTACAACGGGTTTTGATTGAGATGATTCTCCTAAAGAAGGAAAATTTTCTTCATTGTTTTCGAATTTTTTAGTTTCACTTTTTACTTTATCTCTCATCATAGTTTTATAAGGAGGAAGTCTTGGATTAAAAGATCTCTTTACTTCTTTAACAATATTAATTTTTTTCTTTTTACTTTCTGCGCGTGTACTCTCCCATTTCTTAGGTTCGTTTTGTTTTTGAAGAGCTAACATCTCTTCTAAAGACATACTTTTTTTCTTATTATCTTTTTTAGGTTGACTTTTTTTAGGTTCTGTTTTTTTTGCACAACCGGATAAAAAATCATCGTCATCTGGATCACGAACACTATTAAAAATTATTCGTCTAGTTTCTTCGTCTAATTCATCATCTTCAAATTCATCGACTTCGTCGAGATTTTGTTGTTGTTGGGTTTCATCATTTTCATCATCAGATAAATAGTTCATTATATATGGTATAAATAATTAATCTTTATATTAATCAAATTTTTTAGAAAATCAAATTTTTTAAATTTAAAAAATAGGTTATTATAATATAATATATGCCTAAATTACAAATAGTAACTATGGAAGATGATATTATAGAATTAGAATCAGAAGGATATAATTACTATATCAAAAATGAAAACGATTGGATTGCTTTAACTAATCATAAAGCTGCTTATTTATTAGTTAGTTATCCATCAGGACATGTTTCTACACAAATTAACCAAAAATTTTTAAACAATCAACATTATAAATTATTAAATGATTTAAACTTCGAAGGTAGACCATTAAAATCATGGATGTATTTTGGAGGTATTTTAGAAGGTAATAATAAAAAAATTTCAAATATAAATTTAACAGATGCTAATGATAATGGATTATTTGGTATTTCTTATCATTGTATAATTAAAAATTTAACATTGGAAAATTGTTCCATTCAAAATGAAGCAGCTAATAATGGTGTTTTAATTGGACAAATAAGTGAAGGTATTTTTGAAAATATAAATATTTTTGGGAATATTAATATTTCAGGAGATTATGCTGGTATAATTGCTAGTAACTTTAATGGTAAAATGGATAATTGTAAAATCAATGTAACTAGTAATAAAAATAATTTGTTTAACTCATTTACTGGTAATTTTCATAATAGCTATGTAGAAATAAATACTGAAGGCAAAAATAATAACCCATTATTTTGCAAATACTTTAATGGTGGAATAAATAACTGTTATTTTATTTCAAATAAAGATGATTTAATATTTAAAACACTAATAGATGGGTTCATATCTAATTCTATGTTTACATTTAATTGTGATAAGAATATTAATACTCACAATAAACTTGCATTACACAATTGTATTGTTGTTACAAATATAGATAAAGTAATTTATAATAAATGTGCAGAAATCCATGAAGTTGTAGAACAAGAAGAATGGGATAGAGAATTTTGGACTGATGATAATAAATTAAAATCATTTGATAATTAAATTTCTATACTTTTTTTAGGTCTACCTCTTTTAGGTTTAGATTTTTCTTCAGTAATAATAGTTGGTTCTATTTGTTCTATATTACTTTCTTTTATTACTTCTATTTCTTTTTTAGGGAAAATTTTATCATAATATGCTAAACGAGCTTTCCTTACTTCTTCTGGTGATAAAGTTTTAACTATTGGTTCTGATGATAACATTTTCCCACTTTCTTTCTGAACATTTAATGTAGAATTATCTATCATGCTTCCTAATGAATCACTATTTTTAGTTTCTTGTGACACTGGAATATTTATTGGTTCTTTCTTAGGAAATTTATTATCAAAATCAACATTCAAATCAACATTAATAATATCAGCATAATCTACAATGATATCTTCATCATCTTTAATTTCCATTACTTTAATCTTGTATATTTTATCGAATAACTTTACATCAATAATCATATTAGATTGTAAAATACAATAATTAGATAATGCTTTTTCTAGAACAACATCATTTTCAGGAACATCAAAAAAATCAATAGATAATGGTTGGATTTTTACAAATTTTCCTTTTGGAACATTTTTAATCAATCTCAATTCTACATAATCAACTCCTAAATTATCTGCTATCCAAGATGGAACCTCAATTGTTCCTGGTTCAGATGTAAATTGTTTAACACCTACATAATATACAAAATGGTAAGATGTTTCAATTTGAAAAAAATAAGGAGTTATAATATTTTTATTTTTAGTAAGTTTTTCTAGTATAGAATTCGGTAGGTTGACATAATTGTCTATAGATTCATTAGGAATTACTAGTAACTTATCAAGTTTCATTATACCTAAAAATATCTAGATAATAATAATTATATTCACTTTTTTTATATTATATGCGTGAATATCAGTTTTTTGGTGAACTAGGATATCTAATTAATTGTATTTTACCCAATGTTGATAAAATAGGGGATAATACAATAATATACTGTTTTGAAAATTATAAATTTATTTTAAGTCAATATTGTAATGCTACTTTTAAAACAATACCTTTTAAATCATCAACAGATAGATCATCTGATTCAAATTGTAAAAGTATTTCTAATTGTAATGAAAACATACCAAATTTGAAACTTATAGCCTCTCCTAATTGCTTAACAAATATTAATAAATTCAAAAATTTATCAAAACCAATAATATCAAAAGAAATACAAGTTATGAAGAAAAGTATTTTATTTAATTTTAGAAATAGAGCAAAAAGAACATATGGTAATTTTGATAGAAAATTTTATGAAACATTAGTCAATAATTTTAAGGAATATACTATTTATTCTTGTGGAAGTAATACTGAAACTTTTAAATTAAATATTCCAAATATAAACATAATTCACATAAATTTTGAAGATATACCATATGTAGCTTCTAATGTAGATGCATGCATTCTACCTGATAGTGGATTAGCTTCCATGATTATTAAATGTAATCCAAAAAAAGTAATTGTATTATTAAATAAAACAAAACATACATTGAAATATAATCATGAGGAAATATATAAAAAGAATATCGAAAACTTCAAACCATTAAATAGAATTATTTTTATAGAGAATAATTTTATAGATGAAAAACAACTAGAAGAAATAAAACAATTTGTTGAATTTAATTTAGATTCTAATTTATCGATGATATTATGATTTAAAAAATTTATTAAACCAGTAAAAACCATTATAATATGATGCTATACATTTTAACACATTATTACTGTTATATTGTGCTAAGCCAAACCAAATTATTACCAACCAAGCTTTTACACGTTGATTTAATTGTATATTTAGTTCTTCAATCAAATTATTTTTGATTTCAAAAACTAAATTCTGGTTTTCAAGTTCAAAACTAAATAATTCATTATTGTTAAATGCATCATAACCTGTTAATGCATATAAAACTTTAGCATAATCATAGTCTCTATCACCATATAATAAAGTTCTACCAAAATAGCCCCTTGGATCTATAAAATAAATTTTATCATCAGTTCCTAATATATTTGAAAATTGACAATCTCCATGAATAAATGAATATTCAGATGGTAAATTTTTCAATAGAATATCTTGTAACTCTGATAAAACTGATGTAAAATCATCTACTTTTATATTATTAACATATTTGATATCAAAATAATTTAATAATGGTTTTATTTTTTCAATTCTATCTAATATTTTTGTTTTTGATTCTATTAAAATATCTTCAATAACTGTATCATTTGATACTTGAATAGTTTTCTGATGTAATAAATTTAGATTATCATATATCAATCCTAAATATATTCTTTTCTTTTCTAAAGAAGATTCATTAAATAATTTATATAGAGGTTTTGCATCTAATCTTGACATTTTAAATTTATATTCATCTACTTTTTCAAAAGATGGTATAAAATTAAATTTATCTATATTCGTATACCAGTTTATTTCTTTTTTTATTATTTCATTTCCTTGTTCATTAACTGATTCTTTAATAATAAAATCATTTTCTGTTGTTAATTTATTAAAAAATCTAGTTT
>Ga0214917_10001318_pt1 | contig 31954 bp, 25 predicted proteins | sample LL_1208_BB_MetaG_FD_177983 | JGI IMG/M metagenome (GOLD analysis project Ga0214917, IMG submission 177983) | Freshwater microbial communities from Lake Lanier, Atlanta, Georgia, United States - LL_1208_BB | ecosystem: Environmental > Aquatic > Freshwater > Lake | place: USA: Georgia | collected... | reverse complement strand
TTTCAGGCGGGGTGATGAGCGCGATCACCTATCTCCTTTACTTCCGGCTTGTCGCAACGCTCGGCGCAACGCGCGCGATCAGCGTTGAATTCGTCGTGACGCTGGTGGCGGTTCTGTTCGGGGCGTTGGTGCTCGACGAGAAACTCACCGCGCTGCAAATTGCGGGCGGACTCGTCATCATGGCCGGCTGCGCGCTCGTCTTGGGCTTGTTCGGACGCCGCCGCGGCCTCACATCTTGACGCGATAGGTTGCGATATAGAGACCGCTTGCGACGATCATCGCCATGCCGATGAGGCTCCACAGACCCGGCCACGCATTGAGAAACATGGCGCTCAAGCCTGTCACCCACAAAAGCTGCACATAGGACAAGGGCGCCAAGCGCGAGGCAGGCAAATAAGTGTAAGCGGCCACCGTCAACACATGGCCGAGCGTGCCGATGACAGCCAATGCCAGAAGCGGCCAGAGCGTGTGCGCAGGCGGCATCGCCCACACAAAAGGCAGAATGAGACTTGAACCTGCAAGCCCGAACAAAGCAGTGAACGCTGCCGTGACGCGGCGGCTTTCGCGCGTGCTCATCTGGCGCGTGCAGATCAGCGCCACGGCCCAGCACAAAGCCGAGGCGAGCGGAATCAGCGAAGTCCAGCCAAATTCTCCACTGCCCGGTTTGACGATGAGCAGCACGCCGCAAAATCCGGCCAATGCCGCCAGCGCATGTGTGGCCGTGACGCGTTCGCCGAGAAACAGCGCCGAGAGAAGCACGACGAACAAGGGCGAGACGAACCCGACCGCAGCGGCATCGGCGAGCGGAATGAACATCAGGCTCGACGTGAACAGGATCGCACTGCCGAGCGCACCCAGCCCGCGCAAGGACTGCATCAGGGGGCTTTGCGTCTGAAACAACGACACGGCGGGTCTGCGCCAGAGAAACGGCACGGTCATCGCAGCAAAGGTCACAAACCTGCACCAGACAATGACGAAGGGATTAATTTCGCCGACGACAAGCTTGGTCAGCAAATCCGATGTCGCGAACGCCATGGTCGCGCCGATCACAAGCCCGACACCCAATATCTTGTCACGCTGCGAGGGTGCAGACACTCAAACCATCTCCGGCGCAGAGCTTTGCGCGACGCATCGTGTTCGACCAAACGGGCGACGATTCGACAAGGCGGATGCGTTCATTGCTGCATCATGCGACGACGAGAGCGCCAATGGAGCGCCGCATAAAGGAGAGCCGAGACAAAAGCGGCCAGAGCCGCGCCTTTCATTGCCCCATCGAGCCAAATCTCACGACGTCGGGCATCCATCGGAAACAGAACGTGATTCAGGACCAGCGGTAGTTTTTCGGTGACAGTCTTCCGCCACACATAGAGGTCATGGCAGGGAGCGCCCACTGGGACGGGTTGTAGTGTCGTGTATGGAATGCTGCGCACAGGCTCGCAGGCGGGCAAATCAAATTCCGCAACAACACGGGCCCGCTGTTCGGCGAGGCGGGTGAGCGCATCCTTCTCAAAATGGCCCGGCAGCCAGACCACAGCCATCGCCAACACTGCAAGGCTTATCAGCAGCCAGAGCCGCTGCCATCCAGCCGCGCGTTTGAACCATCCCATAGCGATTCCCCCTGCCGACAGGGAAACCGCGTTTACCATGCAATGACAACCTTGCGATGCAACAGACTTGCTGCACCGCAAAATAAACGCGCGCTAGAGGGGGGTCTCTCGGCCCATCAAGCCAAGCGTGGCGAAGACACCTTTAGCATCGACTGAACCAGCATAGCTGTTCGCTCCCATCGTAAGACCTTTCGCGTTGTATGTGCAAAAGGGGATCGCAAAGCGACCATCTTGTTGATGTTCAGCGCACCATCGATCGACGTGCCAAAGACGCAGAGCGGCAACGCCCGTACCGCGCTTGCATCCTTATGCAAAAAACGAGACTCTGTTTGCAACCGCCGCGTTTGAGCCGGCGGAACAAGGGAGGAAGTGCAATGCGTGCAGGCTTTATCGGTCTTGGCCGGATGGGCCGCCCGATGGCGATCAATATGCGCCGTAAGGGTTTCGAACTGACAGTTCACGACATCAATCAGGACGCCATCAAAGCGCTCGAGGCTGAAGGTGCACGGCGCGGCAATGGCGTGGCGGGCGTCGCTGCCGCAAGCGACATCGTCTACACGATGCTCCCGGGTCCGAAGGAAGTGGAAGAAGTGATCGCCGGAGCGGATGGCGTATTGGCGCATATGAAGCCGGGTGGCATTGTTGTCGATATGAGCACGGTCGATCCGCTCGTCACCGATAAAATCGCTGCGCTGTGCGCTGAAAAAGGCGTTGGCTTCGTGGATGCGCCCGTCGGACGCCTCGCACAACATGCTGATCGCGGCGAATGCCTGTTCATGGTCGGCGGCACCGATACCGATTTTGCCCGTGTCAAACCGATGCTCGAAGCGATGGGCACGACGATCCATCATTGCGGACCTGCCGGTGCCGGTATGCGCATGAAACTCGTCAACAATTACCTGGCTGTCGTCTCCTGCCAGCTCAACGCAGAAGCGCTCGCGCTGTCGCAGCGTTTCGGCCTCGATCTCACCAAAACGCTCTCAGTGCTCTATGGCACGACGGCAACGAATGGTCAGCTTCGTATCAATTGGCCGAACAAATCGCTGGCTGGCGATTCCTCACCGGGTTTCACCATCGACTTGGCGCACAAGGATCTGACGCTGATCCTGCAAGCGGCAAATGCGATGAAAGTGCCCCTCCCCGTTGCGGCGGCAGCACGCGAAATGTTCTCGATGGCGCGTGCCACCGGCCATGGCGGTTCCGACTTCTCCGCGATGGGCGATGCGATGTGCGATATGGCCGATATTCCACGCCCTCGCCTCCCAAAAGGCTGGACACCTCCGGCCTGATCGCACTGTAACCCGCCATCTGGTGGCCCAAAAAGGGTCCGGAGCGCGCTGCTCCGGATCGCCATGGACATCATATGCGCGGCAGGTCGGGCGAGGCCGCAATCAACGCGCGCGTATAGGCGTGCTGAGGTCGATCGAGCAGATCGGATGTCGCCCCGTCCTCAACAATTTTGCCTTTTTGCATCACCAATGTCCGGTCCGTCACGGCGCGCAGGAGCGACAGATCGTGCGTGATAAAGAGATAAGCGACAGCGCGACGGCTCTGGAGTTCAGCTAAAAGATCGAGGATGCGGGCGCGGATCGACACATCAAGCGCGGAGACTGGCTCATCAAGCACAATCAATTCGGGATCGGTCATCAAAGCGCGCGCAATCGCAGCACGCTGACGCTGCCCGCCAGACATTTCATGCGGATAACGCGCAGCAAAATCCGGCGTTAACTCCACCTGTGCGAGCAGCGCGGCCACACGCTGCATCCGGTCACTTTCGGCGACGGGGCCCGTCAGATGGCCGAGCGCCTCGGCGATGCTCCACCCGATCGTGCGGCGCGGATCGAAAGAAGAGTAAGGATCCTGAAACACCATCTGCACTTTACGTCTAAGCAAAAGGCGATCCTGCTTGCGGGTCGGATCGAGCCTGACACCATCAAGCGTGATTGTGCCAGCATCAAGTGGATCAAGCCCCAAGAGCGCGCGGGCCAATGTCGATTTGCCGGAGCCGGATTCACCTACGAGGCCGACGCTTTCTCCTGGACGGATCGCGAGCGAGACCTTGTCCACGGCACGCACCGGCAGAGGATCGGGTCGGAACAGGCGCGGCTTGCGATAAAGCCGCGTGCAATCGTCCGCAACGAAGAAAGGGGTCGGAAAACGCGTATCCGTATGTCGTACGGGCCGATGCACCGATGCTTCATAGAGCGCGCGCGCATAAGGGTCTCGCATCGCACCGAAGAAAGTGCGCGTCGCACTTTCTTCGACGATGCGACCGTCCTTCATCACAGCAATACGGTCAGCCATCGATGCCACGACGGCGAGATCATGTGAAATAAAGAGCAGGGCTGCGCCACTCTCGCGTGTGATCTCGCGCAACAGCGCCAGAATTTGCGCCTGCGTCGTTACATCGAGCGCGCTGGTCGGCTCGTCCACGATGATAAGTTTAGGATGGCAGGCAATCGCCATCGCAATCACGATGCGTTGGCGTTGGCCGCCTGACAATTCGTGCGGGTAGCGCGTGGCGGGTACGTCCTCAAGACCAACGCGATCCATCGCCGCTCGCGCTTTATCGAGGGCATTGGCATAGGCGAAGCCTTCATGCAGCATAAAGGTTTCCGCAATCTGGTCGGCAACCGTTTTCAGCGGATTGAGCGCCGTCATCGGTTCCTGAAAGATCAAGCCAATATCACGCCCGCGTATTGCGCACATTTCGGCTTCGGATGTTTGTGTGAGGTCACGCCCATCGAAAACAATTTGTCCCGAGAGCTGAGCGCGTTCCGGTAGGAGTTGCATGATAGCAAGCGCCGTCATGGACTTGCCCGAGCCCGACTCGCCGACGAGCCCAACGATCTCGCCCTGCTTCACACGCAGATTGACGCCATGCAAAATCTCCGTGCCGTCAAGCGTGCAGACTAGGTGATCGAGCATCAAGAGCGTCATGCCTGCCTCCGCCGCAGGCGTGGATCGAGCCAATCGCGCAGACCGTCGCCAAGCAGATTGAGGCCGAGCACGGTGAACACGATGCAAAGCCCCGGCACAAGCGCAAGGCGCGGCGCGATCACCATCAACGTCTGTGCATCATTCAACATGCGCCCCCAACTGGGCGCAGGCGGTTGCACGCCCAGCCCCATATAAGAAAGCGCCGCTTCGGCCAGAATACCGAGCGACAACTGGATCGTCGCCTGCACGATCAAAAGCGGCAGCACATTCGGCAAGACATGATCGAGCGCGATCCGCATTTCACTTTTACCCGCGAGCCGCGAGGCGGTGACGAAATCGCGCGTTTTGATCGAGAGCGCCGCCCCATAAGTGACGCGGGCGAAGACGGGCACGTTGAAAATGCCAATCGCAATCATGGCGTTCAGCGCGCCAGGCCCAAACAATTCGCGCAGCATGATGGCGGTCAGCAATGCTGGAAATGCGAAGATGAAATCAGAGACGCGCATCACCGCCTCATCGAGCGTTCCGCCCCGCATGGCTGCGAAAAGGCCAAGCGGCACGCCAATCGCCATTCCAAAGGCGATGGCTACGAACGAGACCTGCAAGGAAATCGCAGCGCCTGCCATCGCCATGGACAAAACATCGCGGCCAAAACGGTCGGTGCCGAGCCAATGCGCTGCCGATGGCGTTTGCAGCCGCTTTGCCATTTCCATTGCAGTGGGATCTTGCGGCGTCCACACCAGCGCGATAAGGGCCAGCAGCACAACGTATGCCGTCATTGCTGCGCCGATCCATAGGCTGGGATGCGTCAAGGCCGGATTGTTGCGGGCGCCGGATATCATGCGCGGCCCCGCAAACGTGGATCGACCAGTGCATAAGCGAGATCGACACAGAAATTGACGATGATAATGCTGCCAATCAGCAACATGAAAACGCTGCGTACTACGACGAGATCGCGCTGGTTGATCGCCTGAAAAACAAGCCGACCCAACCCGGGCAATGAGAAGACATTTTCGATGACGACAGTACCCGCAATCAGAAACGAGAATTGCAGGCCCAGAATGGTGAGGACGGGAATGAGCGCATTGCGGAAAGCGTGGCGACGCAGCGCCTCGGACCGCGTGAGGCCCTTTGCGCGCGCAGTCCGGACATAATCTTCACCAAGCGTTTCAAGAAGAGATGAACGCATCACGCGCGTGAGAATGGCGGCTTGCGGCAGAGCGAGCGCAATCGCAGGAAGGATCAACGCCAGAAAGGCGGATGGTCCGGCCGACCATCCGGGAAAACCGCCCGACGGCAGCCAACGCCAGTTGATCGCAAAAACCAACACCAGCATCATCGCGAACCAGAAATTGGGGATAGCTACGCCGAGCTGCGTGATGGCGACGATCGTGGAATCGGTCAGGCTATTGCGGCGTGCCGCCGCCATTGCACCAAGCGGCAGGGCGATGAGCAGCGTGAGCGCAATCGCCATGACCGCCAAGGGCAGCGTAACGGCGAGACGTTCCCAAACCAGTTCGGCAACGGGAACGGAATAGGTCAGGCTGCGCCCGAAATCGCCCCGCAGAAGACCAAGCGCCCAATCGGCGTAACGGATCAAGGCGGGCCGATCGAGGCCCATCTCGGCACGCAAAGCGGCGAGTGTATCGGGCCGCGCATTGGTGCCGAGCATGATCTCCGCCGGATCGCCCGGCAAAAAATCCATCAGAATGAAAACGACGGCACTCGCCGCCGCGAGCGCGAGCACGAGACCGGCCAAGCGGCGCAGCAACCAGAGCAGGGACATGGCTGCGCTGCCGCCGCTGGATCAGTCGCGCCAGCGCACGGCCGTGAAATCATTCACAGGCAGAGGCGCGTTTTCCCACAAGCCATCAAGCTTAGCATTCCACACGCCCGTCTTCGGCAAGAGGAACATGAACACGTTGACGGAATCGTCGGTGAGCTTGCGTTGCGCTTTTTCAATTAAGGCCTTGCGCTTTTCGGGGTCGCTCGTTGCGGCGAGTTCCGCATAAAGCGCCTTGTACTCAGCATTAGCATAATTGAAATAATAATCGTCGCGCGCATAGATATCGAGATCCATCGGCTCGACATGGGAAATGATCGTAAGATCGTAATTCTTACCGCGGAACACATCCGACAACCATTGCGCCCATTCGACAGGAACAAGCTCAGCATCGACACCGATCTTCTTCAACTGCGCGGCAACGATTTCGCCCGAACGGCGAGCATAGTCGGGCGGCGGCAGAATCAACTTCACTTTAAGGGTTGATACGCCCGCTTCTTTCAGCAGCGCCTTCGCCTTTTCCGGGTCGTACGGATATTGCCCAGTGAGATCGACATAGCCCGCATCCTGCGGCGCATAATGGGAGCCAATGGGCTTGGCGAGGCCCATGGTCGCGCCTTCGATCACGGCCTTGCGATCAATGCCGTGCGCCAATGCGCGGCGCACACGAATATCGTCGAAAGGCTTGCGGGCATTGTTGATGGCGACGATGGTCTTACCTTCCGTGTTCCCTATTTTCACGGTGAAGCGTTTGTCGGCCTGGAACTGCGGGATGTTCTCATTGGCAGGGAAGATGGGATAAGCGTCCACATCGCCCGCCATCATGGCCGCGTAAGCAGCTGTCGGATCGCCTATGAATTTGAAGCTGATCTTGGCGAGCGCGGGTTTAGCGCCCCAATAATTTGGATTGCGGCCGAGATCGACACTCGCGCCCTTGGCCCAACGATCAAGCTTGAACGGGCCGGTGCCGATGGGCTTGGTCTTATTGTCGGCGGCACTTTGCGGCGCCACCATTACGGCGGCGGGCCAAGCGAGGTTGAACAGGAAAGCGCCGGTGGGGCGTTTCAGCGTGACCTTCAAAGTCGAAGGATCGACGACCTCGACCGTTTCGATTGGCTCGAACAGACCCTTTTGCGGATTGACGCTGTCAGCCGCGCGCGTCCGATCGAGCGCGAATTTCGCTACGGAGGCATCGAACGGTGAACCATCGTGAAAAGTCACGCCCTTGCGGAGTGTAAATGTATAAGTCTTGCCATCGGGCGAAACCGTCCAGCTTTCCGCGAGGCCCGGCTTGATGGAACCGTCAGCGGCCATGCGCGTGAGGCCTTCGAATAGATTGGCATAGACGATCTCGCCAATCGCCGCGGCAGCGCCGGCCGTAGGATCAAGATGGGGCGGCTCAAGTCGCATACCGACATTCAGATCGGTCCGGGGTGCGGCCATCGAGGGCGACCCAGCGGCGAGCACTGCAAAGAGCGCGAATGCAAGGCAGGCCTTGGTCAGCAGCAACCGGATCATCGTCGAATCCCCATGGCGGCGCGCAAGCTCGCGCCCATTCGCACCCATTCTAATCGGGGCTATGGCGGCGGTCGAGTGGGGCGCGAAATTGTCACATCGGATGAGGGACTTGGCCGGTCAGCCCCGATGAACCGCGACGCCCTCGCCAGCCTCTCTTGCTCTCAATCGCTGGTCTCGCCAAGGTACAGCTCCTTCAATGGCCGGGAATCGCCCATGTCGCTCACCCTTTTCGACCTCACCGGCCGCACGGCCCTCATCACCGGTTCGAGCCAAGGGATCGGCCTCGCGCTTGCCGCTGGCCTCGGCAAGGCGGGTGCATCCATCGTTCTTAATGGGCGGGACGCAACCAAGCTCGAACTGGCGCGTGCGGGATTGGCCGCGCAAGGGCTCAAGGTTCACGCCGCCGCTTTCGACGTCTCCGACCCGAAGGCCGTAGAAGCAGCGATTGCCAATATTGAATCCGCTCATGGTCCGATCGACATCCTCATCAACAATGCCGGCAAGCAGCATCGCGCCCCGGCGGCTGAATTTCCCGATGAAGCTTGGACGGACATTTTCCGTGTCAACGTCGACAGCGCCTTCTATGCCGCACGCTCCGTCGGCCGGCGTATGATTGAACGGCAGCGCGGCAAGATCATCAATATCGGCTCCGTGCAAAGCGAGCTCGGACGTCCCACCATCGTGCCCTATGCGGCCACGAAGGGCGCGATCAAGATGATGACACGTGGCCTCGCCGCCGAATGGGCAAAACACAATATCCAAGTGAATGCGATCGGCCCGGGCTATTTCAAGACACCGCTCAATCAAGCGTTGGTCGACAATCCCGATTTCTCGACATGGCTCTCCGCGCGCACGCCTGCGGGGCGATGGGGCGATGTGGACGAATTGGTGGGCGCGGCCATATTCCTCGCTTCCGACGCGTCGAACTTCGTCAATGGGCATATGCTGATGGTCGATGGCGGGCTTACAAGCACCGTCTGAAGGAAGATTAGGCATGAGCGAAATTCTGCCCGGCACGCCTTTTGAAATTGTCGACAAGAGTTTCAAGCCGCTTATCAACGGCACGGCGAAACTCGAACGGCTTTATGACGGTTGCCGCTGGGCCGAGGGGCCCGCTTATTTCCCCGCCGGACGCTATCTCGTCTGGTCCGACATACCCAACAACCGCATCATGCGCTACGACGAGACGGACGGGAATGTCTCCGTCTTCCGTCAGCCGAGCAATAACACAAATGGCAACACCGTCGACCGACAAGGGCGGCTGATCTCTTGCGAGCATTTGGGACGCCGCGTGACACGCACCGAATTCGACGGCACAATTACGGTGATTGCCGATCGCTATCAGGGCAAGCGACTCAATTCCCCCAACGATGTCGTCGTGAAGTCCGATGGTTCGATCTGGTTCACAGATCCCGCCTATGGAATCGATTGGGATTATGAAGGCGAGCGGGCGGAGAGCGAAATCGGTGCCTGCCATGTCTATCGCGTCGATCCCGCGAGCGGTGCCATCGACATCGTCGCGGATGATTTCGTGCGTCCGAATGGCCTCGCGTTTTCACCCGATGAGAGCAAACTCTATATCGCTGATACGGGTGCTACCCATGTCGAAGACGGCCCACGCCATATCCGCATGTTCGACGTGATCGATGGTAAGCGCCTTCAGGGGGGCGCGGTGTTCGCCCATTGCAGCGCTGGTTTTTTCGACGGTTTCCGCTTCGACGAGGATGGACGCCTTTGGGCCTCTGCCTTCGATGGCGTGCATTGCTATAATCAAGCCGCGGAACTGATCGGCAAGATCCATGTTCCGGAAATTGTCGGCAATGTTTGCTTCGGCGGGCTCAAGCGTAACCGCCTCTACATCTGCGGGACCACCTCGCTTTACGCCTATTATCTGCTTCTGCGCGGTGCCAAAACCTTCTAATCCATAACGCGGTCGGTCAGACGGAAACGTATGATGCGGAGCACCTGCGTCAACGCTGTCATGAATTCTTCGCATTGCGTTGCGCCAAGCCGCGTTTCGAAGGCTTGGAGTATATCGTGCTTGGTCGCGCCCTTCACGGCATAAATGAAGGGAATGCCGAAACGGCTTTTGTAGGCTTCATTGAGCGTGTGAAAGCGCTCGAACTCATCGTCCGATAGCGTATCAAGCCCAGCGCCTCTTTGTTCGCGCTCTGAGTCGCTGGTAAGATGGCCTGCGCGCGCCGCACGTCCTGCCAGATCCGGATGAGCGCGCAAAAGCGTCAATTGCTCGGCTTCGTCGGTTATACGCACTTCCTGCTGAAAGGCATTTATCAAGGCTGCGCGATCGGCAAAAGGGCGGTGCTCTGCCGCACGCGCTGCCACCCAAGGCGAATGCTCCGCTATGTCGGCAAATGTTGCGATGAAATCATCGCGGTTCAAACGATTGACATGGTCGATCGTGATCATGGCTGCGCAAGCCATACGCCGAGCGCTGCACGCTCGGTGTCAGTCATCCCGGTCTCATTGCCTATCGGCATGGCCCGGCCCTGTACTGCCTGCGCGATGACCTGCTGCGCATGACGGCGAACGAGTTCGGGCGACGTCAGAATGATGCCTTTCGGTGGTTCAGACCCTTTGAACGCCTCATGTGTCGGCGCTGCGGCATGACACATCGCGCAATGAATCTCGACGATTTTCATCATCGCCGCATCCGTCACCTTGCCGCCTGAATAAACCCGCGGCGTTGTCAATGTGATTGCTCCAAGCAAGGCAATAGCAGCGGCAGCGAGCGCCCATAACACAGTGCGCGGCGCAACGCCTGCATCGGTGCGGTTGAGGAAATGACGGATCAATCCCCCCGATAAAACGATCAGTGCAATGACAAGCCAACTCGTCTCCCGCGCGTAAAGAAAGGGATAATGGCTGGAGACCATAAAGAGGAGAACAGGCAGCGTAAGGTAATTATTATGCAGCGAGCGTTGCTTGCCCGTTGCGCCGAGCGCAGGATCAGGCGCCTCGCCCTTCAGAAGTGCGGCGGTGATCTTCTTCTGGTTGGGGATGATCACCATGAAAACATTGGCTGCCATGATGGTGCCAATCATCGCGCCGATGTGAATAAACGCACCCCGGCCTGAGAAGACCTGCGTATAGATAAATCCACTGCCTACGATGAGGATAAACACGGCCAGCGCCAAGAGAACCGTGTTCTCCTTCAAGGCCGAGCGGCAGAGTGCGTTATAAACAATCCAGCCAGCGGCCAGCGATAATACCGAGATGGCGATGGCCGCACTGCCAGACATCGGCAGGATGGCTGGATCGACGAGAAAGATCGATGCATTCCAATAATATTGGATGGCCAGCAGGGCAAAGCCCGACAGGAAGGTGAGATACGCTTCCCATTTGAACCAATGCAAATCGTCCGGAAGCTTCTCAGGTGCGACGAGATATTTCTCGACATGATAAAAGCCGCCGCCATGCACGAGCCATGAGGTGCCATAGACGCCTTTGGCCATGCCATCGCGCGCGCGCAAGCTATAGTCGAGCCAAATGAAATGAAAGCTCGCACCGATCCATGCAATGCCGACGATGATGTGAAACCACCGCAGGAACAGATTGATCCAATCGAGTATGAAAGCATCCATGCGCGTTCTCAGTACTGAACCTTATCAGCCTTGGCCAACCATGAGGCAAAAGCGGCGCGCGCATCCTCGCGCGGGTGATGCTCCATTGCGATCCGTCGCGCGGCTGGCGATTTCGGAATTTCATCGTAAATGAAAGCGTCGTCGAAACCGATCGCTGCCGCCTCTTCGCGCGTATTCGCATAGACGATGCGTTTGATATGTGCCCAGTAAGCGGCCGACAAGCACAAGGGACAGGGCTCACAACTTGTATAAAGCGTAGCGCCTTCCAGATGAAAATCGCCAACCGCCTTGCAAGCGCGTCTGATCGCAGTGATCTCGGCATGAGCCGTCGGATCGAGCGTGGATGTCACCTCATTCCAACCTTCGGCCAAAACTTTTCCATCGCGCACGACAAGCGCCCCAAAAGGTCCGCCAAATCCGCCTTGCATCCGTTCATGCGAGAGCGCAATCGCACGCGCAAGAAAAACAGAATCATCGCTCATAATCACGCTCCCATCGCAACGCGCCTTGCGGGCGTGCGATCCGTATGGGCCGCTTGCGAGAGACATTGCTCGCGCACAATGAGTAATTGCGCTGTGACGGAGGCGGCAATCATCGCCGGTTCCTTTCCTGAAATATCTGCAAGACCGATCGGGCAGATCACCCTATCGATTGACTCCTGGGAAAAACCAGCCGCACGCAGGCGCGACTGAAACCGCATTTTCTTGGTCTTCGATCCGATCAGGCCGATGAAACGGGCTGGCGAACGCAGAGCCGTCGCGACAAGGGCTAGATCGAGCGGATGGGAATGCGTCATGATCAAAACAAAATCGTCGCTTGCAAAATGGAGCGCATCTGGATCGTCCAATCGCTTCGGCTCAGCGTTGGCCGGTATATAAGCAGGAAACATCGTTTCACGCGGATCGTACCAGACAATCTTGAACGGCAAAGGCGCCAAGGCCAACACGAGTGCTTTGCCAACATGCCCCGCGCCGAAAAGGTGCAAAGCCTGGCGCAACTCACTAAATCGTTCGACGAAAAGCGTCTCGGTTCGCTTTTCGATAGGGAGGGAGACGTCAGCCTCCATCAGCGCCGTCCTTATCGCGTGAGGACCTTGCACGAACTCCGCTTGGAAAAGCGTGCCATTGCCGCTTTCGCGCGCCCATTGCGCCAGCATGGGAACAGATCGACTATCGAAATGTTCAAAACCCAGGTCAACTCGTCCGCCGCAACATTGGCCAAGATCGGGCCCCAGCGCGTGTCGGGACAGAAAGGATTGCGGCTTGCCATGCGAGAGAAGACGCGTGGCCTGCTCCCATGCCTCATGCTCGAGCGCGCCGCCACCGATCGTGCCGCGAATACCCTCTCGCGTGACGATCATGCGCGCCCCGGCCTCGCGCGGTGCCGATCCCTCAACAGCCAGCACTGAAACGAGGACGGCGCGGCCTTCTGTCTCGACGGCCTTGTGCACAGTTTGCCAGAGTGCATGCATCAGAACACATCTCCCGGCGCCAGCGCGCGAACAGCGCGCAGTATCGCTTCAGGCGTAGCTGGTGCATCAAGTGGGACGAGTTTGCCCGGTGCCAAATGATTCAACGCATCGCACAAGGCGGCAAAAACGGATATCGCCAGCATGACAGGCGGCTCACCAACAGCTTTCGAGCGATGCACCGTTTCTTCGCGGTTGGCGCCAGGATGCAGCGCGACGTTGAAATGCTGCGGCACGTCGGATGCGACGGGAATTTTGTAAGTCGAAGGCGCATGCGTCCGTAAGCGTCCATCGGCATCGTAGACAAGCTCTTCGGTCGTCAACCAGCCCATGCCCTGCACGAATCCGCCTTCGATCTGCCCCATATCGATGGCCGGATTCAGCGAGCGACCGACATCGTGCAAGATATCGACGCGCGTCACGCGGTTCTCGCCCGTCAACATATCGACAATCACTTCGCTGCACGCAGCCCCATAGGCAAAATAATAGAAAGGACGGCCCCACCGCTTCTCGCGATCCCAGGTCAGGTCGGGCGTTGCGTAAAAGCCGGTGGAAGACAGCGAGATACGCTCACGGATGGCGCTTGCTACCGCATCGCCAAAACTCATGCGGCGGTTGCCGGCCCAGAGCGCATCCTCCGCAAAGCGAATCTCACCCATGTCGCAGTCCCAAATTTTTGCAAGGTGCGCAGCGAGCCGTGCCTTGATTTCGCGGCATGCCATCAAAGCGGCCATACCATTGAGATCCGTCCCCGCGGATGCTGCCGTTGGCGATGTGTTCGGTACTTTCGCCGTCGTCGTCGCGGTGATGCGCACCCTTTCCATGCCGATGCCAAATTCGTCGGCCACCAATTGCGCAATTTTCTGATAAAGCCCCTGCCCCATCTCGGTGCCGCCATGATTGAGCCGCACAGACCCATCGGCGTAAACATTTACAAGCGCGCCTGCCTGATTGAGCGCTTTCAACGTAAAGGAGATGCCGAATTTGACCGGTGTCAGCGCGAGGCCTTTTTTCAGCACCGGCGATTGAGCGTTGAACACCGCTATCTCAGCACGCCTTTCCCGATAGCGTGCGCTCTCTTCTAATTGTGTGATGATGGCGTGGATCGTACCAGAATCGGTGACGCGCATGCCATAAGGCGTCTCGTCATGGCCGACGCGGTAGAGATTGGCCTTGCGAATATCAAGCGGATCCTTGCCCAAGGACCATGCCACCGCATCAATCATACGCTCCATGGCGAGCATCCCTTGCGGGCCGCCAAAACCGCGAAAGGCGGTATTGGATACGGTATCCGTTTTCAACCGTTTCGAGCGAATGTCGGCGTTTGGGATAAAATAAGCATTGTCGGCGTGGAACATCGCGCGATCGACGACGCCTTGGCTGAGGTCTGCCGAACATCCGCATCGTGCATTGAGCTGAAGATCGACGGCATGGATCACGCCATCGCGATCAAAACCTATCTCCCAATCTGCGCGCATGTCATGGCGCTTGCCGGTGATCTGCATGTCGTCATCGCGGTCGAGGCGCAATTTGCACGCGTGACCTGTTGCGTGCGCAGCTAAAGCGGCCAGTGCCGCCCATTGCGTCGCCTGACTTTCCTTGCCGCCGAAGGCCCCGCCCATGCGCCGCGTTTCACATGTCACAAGAGCTTGCGGCACGTCGAGAATACGGGCGACGACATGCTGCACTTCGGTGGGATGTTGCGTGGAGGAATGAACAAGCATTTCGCCATCTTCGCCGGGAATGGCGAGCGCTACCTGCCCTTCGAGATAGAAATGTTCTTGATCTCCTATCCGGAATTGTCCGCTGGCACGCAGCGGCGCTTCGGCCAACGCGCGCGGAACATTGCCTCGGCCGAAGGCGTAATCGGGTAGCACCGTTTCGCCACGCGCGAGCGCATCTTCGATGGTGACGCTGGGCGTTTCCTTTTCGATGACGGGCCGCGCCATGCGCGCCGCAATGCGTGCAGCGTCACGTGTGGTGGCAACTACGAGAAAAATCGGTTGACCGAAATAGAGCACGCGATGAGTCGCAAGCAAGGGCTCATCGTTGAACGCGGGCGCAATATCATTGCGGCCAGGAATGTCGTCAGAGGTTAGGACTGCGACAACCCCCGGCGCAGCCCTAACAGCATCCAAGCCGAGATCGATGAGGCGCCCGCGCGCAGCGGGCGAAAGCCCGATGGCGAGATGGAGTGTGCCTTGCGGCTCGGGCAGATCATCCACATAGGCGGCACTGCCCGCAACATGTTTGCGGGCACTGTCATGCGGCAGCGCGCGGCTGACATGGCGCAGCGTATCAGACATGGCGCGTCTCCCGACGCGGGACGATGCGTGTGAGATGCGACGGAATGCCCGCCATTTCGGCGAGCGCCTTGATCACGCTGTTTTGCGCTACCTGCATGCGATAGTCCGCGCTCGCACGCAGATCCGAGAGAGGTTGCAAATCCTCCGCGAGCGCGGCCGCCGTACGGCGCCAAAGGGCGGCATCGGCCAAGAGCTGCCCCTTCAATACGCCTTCGGCCGCAGGTGCGCGGCATGGGATACCCGCCATGCCGCCAAACGCGAGCCTTGCCATTGCAATACGGCCCTCATCGACGGTGAGACGCAGCGCCATCAGCATTGACGAGATGTCTTCGTCGCGGCGCTTGGATATCTTCGTGATGCGGATCAGATCCTGCGGGCCGGGACGCGGCACGATGATGCGCGTGATGAATTCGCCCGGGGCACGATCCTGTTTGCGATAGGCAAGGAAGAAATCCTCAAGCGGCAAGGATCTGATCGCTTCGCCACGTCGCAATTCCAATGTAGCGCCGAGCGCGATAAGGCAGGGCGCGAGATCACCGATCGGCGAGCCATTGCCGATGTTACCGCCGACCGTTCCAGCAGAACGAATTTGCTGCGACCCAAAACGATCGAGCATGATTTCAAGATCGTCATCGAAGTGTCCGAGAATGCTGGCGGCATCCGCCAGCGATACTGCGGCACCCATACAAATCTCGTCTTCGTTCGTTTCGATCAAAGTCAAATCTGTGACGCGTTGAAGCGTAATCATTTGATCGAACCGGCGAAGCCCCTTGGTGATCCAGAGCCCGACATCGGTCGCGCCGGCCACCAATTGTGCATCGGGATGGCGCAGCAAAAGATCCGCCAATCCGTCGCATGTTGTCGGCGCAGCAAAGAAACGATTGTCGTCGCCGACCAACAGCGGACGGCCGTCATTCATTGCGGCTAAGGCAGCAATGCGTTCGCTTGCAGTGCGCGCGAAGCGATCCTCAGCCGGTCGCGCGCAACTCTCTAGCGCAGCAGCAATGATCGGCTTGTAGCCTGTACAGCGGCAGAGATTACCAGCCAGTGCGTTTTCAACGCGCGAGCGATCCATTTCCCCGTCATGGGCGTGGTGGAGGGCAAACAGGCTCATCACAATGCCGGGCGTGCAGAAACCGCATTGCGCGCCATGATGCTGCACCATAGCTTCCTGCACGGGATGAAGCGTGTCACCCTCGGCGAGATCCTCGACCGTGATCAATTCCGCTCCATCGAGCGAGCCGAGCAAGGCAATGCAGGCATTCACCGGCTCATGCACCAATTGCCCATCGCGCAACCGCGCAACCACGACGGTGCATGCGCCGCAATCGCCCTCGGCACAGCCTTCTTTTGTTCCGGTCGAGCGCTCGTCGAGCCGCAGCCAATCGAGAATAGTCGTGGTGGGCGCAAAACCGGACAGAGAGATGACGCGACCGCGACGCAAAAATCGGAGAACGCGGCGCGGCATGGTCAACTCCCGCGATAGGTTGAATAGCCGTAAGGCGAAACAAGCAATGGCACGTGATAATGCCCCAGCCCGGTCATGCCGAACCTCACGGGTACTTCACCGAGAAAGGGCGGATCACTCAATGCGACGCCGCGACGCGTAAAATATGCGCCGACGAAGAAGCGCAAGGCATAAACACCCGGCCCCGCTCCCGCTGGCAAAATGGGGCTGTCGAGCCGCCCGTCCTTATTGGTGACGGCTTCAGCCAAGGTCCTGCCGTCGCCATCTTCGAGACGAATAAGCATCCCCTCGGCCGGACAGCCATGGGCCGTGTCGAGAACATGGGTGGAAAGGGTTAGGTACGATTGGTTCATTCCTGCATGATGCAAGATTCACCCGCCAATGCAAAAGGGCGTTCAGGCGATGGCGAGCCCGGCGATGACGGCTGCAAGTAAAAACAAGGTCGTCCCGCAAATCACTACTATTGCCTGCCAGCCAATCCGTAAAACGGCCCCCAGCGACGTGCCGATCCCGAGTGCGGCGATGGCGACTAGGAGGCCCCAGCGCGAGACCTCGCCCAGAACCGACTTTACGATGGGCGGCACGAGCCCTGTCGAGTTGAGCGCCGCGAGAGCCACGAAAACGACGGCAAAAAGCGGGAAAGGCACTTTCGCGTTGCCGTGCTGCCCCCCTTTGCGGGTGAAGTACCACCCAATCGCCAAGACGACCGGGAGAAGCAGGAACACGCGAAAAAGTTTGACGATCACCGCGCCATTGCCGGTCTCGGTCGAAACCGAATAGCCCGCACCCACCACTTGCGCGACATCATGAATTGTCGCGCCGAGGAGGATGGCCGTTTCGCGTCCATCATAGCCAAGCCAGAGACAGAGCGGCGGATAGGCCAGCATGGCGACCGTGGAGAGCGCATTCACTGCGACGACCGTGAAGACGACGTCGGCATCGCGGTTCTTGTCCGCTGGTAAAACGCTCGCCGTCGCCAATGCCGCCGACGCACCGCAGACAGCGGTCGCGGCTCCAGCTAAAGCGCCGAAAGCATCGTCGCGCCCGACAAGACGGGCGAGCACAAAGCCCGCCAACAGAGTCAGCGTCATGCTCACCATAATGATCAGCGCCGTCGTGATGCCCAGCGCGGCAATATCGGAGAAGGCGATGCGCAAACCCAAGAGCGCAATCGCAACGCGCAGCAGTTTTTTCACGGCAAAGTTCAGGCCTGGCTGAACCGGGGATTGCGGATCACTGACATGCATGGCCATGCCTGCGACAAGCGCCAGCACCAAGGCGGGGATGGCCACGGGGAAGTCGAAGATAAACGCGGCCGTATCGGTCGCCAATGGTTCGATCAAAACAGCTGCGACCGCAATGCTGCCAGCGAGCGCAAGGCCGGGTGCCAGCGTGCGCAGCGTCGACCAGAAATCGTCGAGAGAGGTACGTTCCATTTTAATCTGCCCGCAAGAGAAAAGCGTCGAGTTCGACGCGCGTCGGGCAGCCATCGCGGCCACCAAATCGTGTACATTTGATCGCCGCCGCGGCAGAGGCAAAGCGCAACGCGCGCTGCTCATTCATGCCCTCAGCAAGCGCCAGTGCAAAAGCGCCGTGAAACACATCGCCCGCGCCAAGGCTGTCGACAGCATCGACAGCAAAAGCAGGATAATGTTTCACACCATTGCCATCGAGATAAAACACGCCGCGCGGACCATCCGTGACAGCCAGCCAGCCCGACAATGTCGCACGCAGGGACTGCAGCGCCGCCGAGAGATCCTCGACACCTGTCATTAGGCGCAGGGCCTGCGCCGAGGCCACGATGTGCGTGGCTGCCTGCATGACCGCAGGATCGCGCGGTGCAGGATCGATATCAAGAATGGCAAAACCGCCCGTGCGGCGTATGGCATCGAAACAATAGCGAGCGCCATTCTCCCAGCGCGGATCGGCCATCACGGCGCGGCAATCGGGTGCGATGGCATCATGCAGATGGCCAACATCGTCCGGCATGGCGGCCCCGGGGAAATTGACGATCATTCGTTCGCCAGCATCGTCGACCAGAATGGCCGAGACGCCCGATTGCAACCCGGCATAGCGGCGTGTGGGCGCGCAATCGACCCCATCGCGCAAAAGCCCTGCGAGGATGGCTGTGCCAATATCGTCATCGCCAAGGCGCGAGGCGAGGCGTGAGTGGCCTCCGAGCCGAGCGACCGCGACAGCCGCATTGGCGGCATTGCCACCGCCGACGGCGGCGAAATGGCGAGCCCGGTACTTCTCAGCCCGCTGCGGCATGGCATCGAGGCCGAAGACATGATCGAGCGCGGCAAAACCAACGCAGAGGACGCCCACCATCGGGGGATGATTCCACTCATAAAGAAGGTCGGCACGCTAGCAGGTCTCGGCCTAGCGGCAAGGCCGCGTCAAAGCTGGATCACCAGCTGCCCGTATTCGGCATCGAAACCCAAGGCTCAGCCGGGGCTTTCGGGTCCCCCTTCTGCAGCAATTCGATAGAAATGCCATCGGGCGAGCGGATAAAGGCCATGTAACCATCGCGCGGTGGACGGTTGATGGTGACGCCCATCTTCATCAACCTGTCGCAGAGGGCGTAGATGTCGTCGACCCGATAGGCGAGATGGCCGAAATTACGGCCGCCCTGATAATCATGCTCGTCCCAATTATAAGTAAGCTCCAGCAGGGGGGAGCGTGTGTCTTTAGACTTGTCGACATCGCCCGTTGCGGCGAGGAAGATCAGGGTGAAACGGCCTTTTTCGTTGTCGACGCGGCGAACTTCCACCATGCCGAGCTTGTTGCAGTAGAAATCGAGTGCCTTTTCGACATTCCCTACACGCACCATCGTATGCAGATATTCCATGACCTGATCCCAGAAACAGAGAATTGGGGCCATACCCGTCCGGCCTAGCCCGCATTGACGGAGATCATCGCCTTGTCTACGGCCTTGGGGCAAGGAGTTTCCCATGAGCGGCATGCATTCCCACAGCCATTCCCATGCAGAGCGGAAAGAGCACGCTGCGGCATGGTCGATTGCCGCTAGCGCCGTTATCACCGTGGGCAAGGGCGTCGCGGGTTTTGCCACCGGCTCGCTCGCCCTGATTTCCGACGCAGCCCACTCGGTCGTGGATGTGGCCGCAACCACGCTGACCTACATCGCCGTCCGTACGGCAAATAAACCGGCGGACGAGAAGCATCATTACGGCCATGGCAAGGTGGAATCGCTTGCAGCCCTGTTCGAGACCGCGCTCCTCTTCATCCTCTCAGGGGCTGTCGCCTATGAAGGCGTGCGGCGCTTGCTGGCGGGGCAAAGCGATATCGAATGGAGCTGGGCCGCCATTGGCGTGCTGCTTGTCTCTATCGTGATCGATGCAACACGGTGGTACCAGCTCACCAAGGTAGCGCGCGAAACCAACAGCGAAGCGCTAGCGGCCGATGCGCTGCATTTCTCATCAGATCTCGTGAACTCTGTGCTTGTGCTGGCAGCTTTCGGTGCAGCCGCCTACGGCTTTCCACAGGCAGACTCACTGGTGGCGATCGGGGTATCGCTGTTTATCGCTCTGGCCGGTTTCCGCCTGGCGAAGCAGACGATTGACAGCCTGCTCGACACCGCACCCGCCGGGCTGACTGACGAGATCCGCACGCTCGTCACAGCCGTCCCGGGCGTCGCCTCTGTCGAGGCCCTCAAGCTCCGCGCCGCAGGCCCGCAACTCTTTGCGGAAATCGAGATCGGCGTGTCGCGCACCATGCCGCTTGATCGCCTTAGCGCCATCAAGGAGGCCGTTGCCGAAGCCGTGCATCAGGCGCGCGAGGATGCCGTGGTGACCGTAACGGCCACGCCGCGTGCACTCGACGACGAGACGATCCTCGAACGCGTTTTGCTTATTGCTGCGAAACGGCGTGTGCCAGTCCATCATGTGACCGTCCAAACACTCGAAGGCCGTATCTCGGTGAGCCTCGATCTCGAAGTCGATGGCCGCATGACGCTCGGCTCAGCCCATATCGTAGCGTCGCGGTTGGAAGCTGCCATTCGTGAGGAATTGGGCGCCGACACCGAAGTCGAGACCCATATCGAACCGCTTGTCAGCTCAAGTCTTGAAGGCCGCGATGTCGATGCGGAGACGGTTGCGCGTGTCGCGACCTCGCTTGCCAACCACGCCAAGGATGTCGGCATCATCTCCGATGTCCATTCAGTTCGCGTGCGCGGCACCGATCATGGCTTGATCGTCAATTATCATTGCCGTGTCGACCCTGCGCTCGATGTAACGCGCGTCCATGAGAAGGTCGACGAGCTTGAACACCTCGTTCGTTCTGACGTGCCTACCATTACCCGCATTGTGAGCCATACTGAACCACTGCGCCCAGCCGCCTGATCCTTCTTCCCCCGAAAGGTTTTTCCGATGCGCACCGAGCAAGCCTCTGCGATCCATCTTGCGGATTACCGCGTTCCGGATTTTCTGATCGACACAGTTCACCTGACAGCCAAGCTCGACGGTGCGAACACCCGCATCATTGCTGAACTCACGATGCGACCCAATCCAAAAGGTCGCGCGGGTGCGCCACTGCAACTCGATGGCGATGAACTGCGCCTCGTCTCACTTGCGCTCGACGATACGCCGTTGATGGAGGATGCCTATGATGTCAATCCGCATCGCCTCACGATCGCGCAAGCGCCGCGCGGGCCCTTCAAACTGACGATCGAAACCGCGCTCGACCCGGCATCGAACAGCAAGCTGATGGGACTTTACCGTTCATCGGGAGCTTATTGCACGCAATGCGAGGCCGAAGGCTTCCGCCGCATCACCTATTTCATAGACCGCCCCGATGTCATGAGCGTCTACACCACTCGCATCGAGGCACGCCGCGCGGAGGCCCCGGTTCTGCTCGGTAATGGCAATCTGACTGAGACGGGCGATCTGCCGGACGGTCGGCACTTTGCTGTGTGGCACGATCCGCATCCGAAGCCGGCCTATCTTTTTGCGCTTGTCGGCGGACAGCTCGCCCGCATTGGCGGCGAGTTCACGACACGTTCAGGCCGTAACGTGGAGCTCGGAATCTATGTCGAGCCGGGCAAGGAAGACCGCGCCTCCTATGCGCTCGACGCCCTTAAACGTTCGATGCAATGGGACGAAGAAGCCTTTGGCTGCGAATACGATCTCGATGTCTTTAACATCGTTGCTGTCGCCGATTTCAACATGGGCGCAATGGAAAATAAGGGCCTCAATATCTTCAACGATAAATATGTCCTCGCCTCACCACAAACGGCGACCGACGCCGATTACGCCAATATCGAAGCGATCATCGCGCATGAATATTTCCACAATTGGACAGGCAATCGCATCACCTGCCGCGATTGGTTCCAGCTTTGCCTGAAAGAAGGTTTGACGGTTTTTCGTGATCAGGAATTCACATCCGATCAACGTTCGCGCGCGGTGAAGCGCATCGCCGATGTGCGCAATCTGCGCGCGATGCAATTTGCCGAAGATTCAGGCCCCCTTGCGCATCCCGTGCGCCCGAATGTCTATCGCGAGATCAATAATTTCTATACGCCAACCGTTTACGAAAAAGGCGCCGAGCTTGTTCGTATGCTTAAGACTTTACTCGGCCCGCAGGAATTTCGCATCGGTATGGATCTCTATTTGAATCGCTGCGATGGAACGGCTGCAACGATCGAGGATTTTCTTGGCTGTTTTGCCGAGGCAAGCGGACGTAATCTGACGCATTTTGCCCGCTGGTACGAGCAGGCTGGAACACCGCGCCTCGCAGTTTCCGCGCATTACGATGCGACACAAAAAACCTACCGCATGGATATTGCTCAGACGACGCCAGCAACGCCAGGCCAAACGGTGAAAAAGCCTGTTGTTATTCCGATTTCGCTCGGTCTAGTTGGTAGCGAGGGAGATATGCTGCTCAACGCCGATGGTATCGATCCGCGCCGTGGCTTGTTTATCCTCGACGAGCCAACGGCGACATTGACTTTCAAGGCCGTGCAAGAGCGGCCCGTGCCATCATTGTTGCGTGGATTTTCTGCGCCAGTCCGGCTCGATTTCGAACTGAGCAAAGATGATCTGCTCAGGCTGTTCCGGCATGATTCCGATCCCTTCAATCGCTGGCAGGCGGCGCAAAGCTATGCGATGCAGCTGCTGGTTAGCGCAACCGCAACCGTCAGGCGCGGCGCATCCGATCAATCGGAAGCGTTCGGTGACGATGCCTTCGCCGACGCGATCGCCCACCTGATCCGCTCAACCGACGATCATGCGTTTGCTGCACAAATCCTTATGCTGCCGAGCGAAGGCGACATCGCGCGTGAGATTGGGCAGGATATCGATCCTGAAGCTGTTATGCAGGCGCGTCGCGCTGTGCGCCAAGCGTTGGCGCGCGCTTTGACCACCACGCTTGAGGTCCTTTACCGCGCCCTCTCCTCCGACGAAACTTACCGTCCTGATGCCGCCTCAGCTGGTCGCCGCGCTTTGCGCAATGGTGCACTCGATCTGTTAATGGCCGGCGATGCCGAACGTTTTGCACCCATGGCCTATGCCCAATATGAACGGGCCGACAATATGACCGACCGTTTTGCAGCGCTGGCCGCAATGGCGCAGCATCGCGGTGAATGGCGCGAACGCGCGCTTGCCGCTTTTGAGACTCAGACGGACGATCCGCTCATTCTCGACAAATGGCTGGCGCTGCAAGCATCCATTGCCGAACCTGACACACTTGACCGGGTCCGTAGCTTGATGAGCCATCCTGGTTTCTCGCTCAGCAATCCCAATCGGGTGCGTTCGCTCGTGGGGGCTTTTGCAATGTCGAACCCCTCACAATTCCATCGCGCCGATGGGGCAGGCTATGATTTTCTTGCAGGGATCGTCATCGAACTCGATCGCAGCAACCCGCAAGTTGCGGCGCGTCTGCTTTCATCCTTCCGCACGTGGCGCGCGATGGAATCGGGACGGCGTGACCATGCTTTGGCGGCTTTGAAGCGCGTCGCCGAGACGGAAGGGCTATCGCCTGACGTTGCCGATATCGCAACACGCTCGCTCGCTTAAACCAGCCAAAAGTTAACGAAATTTTTTTCGTAACCCTTTCTTAAACCCCTTTACAAATCAGGCGAACACGATTCAGATCGCACTGATTCGGGAAGATGCGGCAACGTCTTCCGGTCAGACGTATTAAGGATTCCGAAGGGGCTAGGGCATGGCGCGTCCATTCGCAGCCATTGAACCCGCACGCGCGGGTACAGATAACGGCTTGTCGCGTACGGTGGCGCATCCGGCCCATGATCATATCGTGGCAGCTGAACCTTGGCTGAAGCGGTTGGTCCCCGGCCTGATCGTGATCTTCCTCGGCATTCTCGGTGCGATGGCCTATTTGCAAACCATCACATCGCGCCACGACGCGTTAAGCGATGCTTTGTTCGACGTCGATCTTGTAGCATCGCTCGCCGCCTCTGAGCTTGCGCGGATCGGCGAACGCGGCACGAAAGGCGCTGTCCCAGCCGCGTTGGCACAGGCTGCGCTCGAACGTTCCGTTCCGGCGCGCGCATTGAAGAAAAACGCGCTCATCATTTTCACGGATTCCGATGGCCGCATTTTGGGCGGATTGCCCGAAGGTACCAAACGTCCGGATACGTTGAACGATCTTTTGGGCCCAGCCCAACCGCTCACCATCTTTGGCGACCGCGCCGGCGTCCTCGTCGTCACGCAAGCCGATGGCACGCGTGCGCTCGCCACGGTCCGCAATCTTCCACAGCCCTTCGGCCAATTGGCCGTCATTCAACCCGTTGCACCAGCACTCGAAGCATGGCGAGACCGCACCACCTCTTCACTTCTGCTTCTGATTGCTGCCTGCGCAGCCCTGATCGGTATCAGCGCTGCGTATTTTTGGCAGGCATGGCGCGCACATCAGGCTGACCGTACCTGCGACCGTGTCCGCGACCGACTCGACACGGCGTTGACGCGCGGTCGCTGCGGTCTTTGGGACTGGGATATTGCGCGCGGCATGATCTATTGGTCCGACTCGATGTATGAGATGCTTGGCTATTCGCGCAAGTCCGAGTTTATGTCATTTGGCGATGTCAATCGCCTCGTTCATCCCGACGATACCGATCTCTATTCTCTCGCCGACATGCTCGCTGCCGAGGCGGCGACAACGGTCGATCACGCTTTCCGCATTCGCGCAGCCGATGGCGATTGGGTGTGGGTGCGTGCGCGTGCGGAATTGGTACGCGATGAAGAAACAGATACGCCGCATCTCGTAGGCATTGCTGTCGACATCACCGAACAGCGCCGTCTGGCCGATCGCACAGCCGAAGCCGATGCACGCCTGCGCGATGCAGTCGACACGATCGGCGAAGCTTTTGTGCTGTGGGATGCAGAAAGCCGCCTCGTTCTATGCAATTCAAAATTCCGCGATCTCCACGCCATTCCACACGACGCATCCATTGCGGGTCTGCCTTATACAACGCTTGCACCCTATCTGCGTGCGCATGGCCGTATCGGTACCGATCCGCATGAAGCCGATGCGGATCGGAGTTACGAGACAGAAACACCCGATCATCGCTGGTTCCAGATAAACGAACGGCGCACCAAAGATGGCGGATTCGTCTCCGTTGGCACCGACATTACCCCGCTGAAAGAGCAGGAAACGCAATTGCGCGATTCCGAGCGACGCCTGAAGGGCATGATCAGCGACCTCAACCGTTCGCGCGCCACGCTTGAAACACAGACGCAGCAGCTCGCCGATCTAGCCGAGCGCTATCTGGAGCAAAAGGCAGAAGCGGAAACCGCGAACCGCGCAAAATCTGAATTCCTCGCTAAAATGTCGCATGAGTTACGAACACCGCTTAACGCCATTCTGGGATTTTCAGAAGTCATGGAAGGCGGCTATCTCGGCCCACTCGGCAATGAAAAATATCTCGATTATTGCCGTGATATTCGCCGCTCGGGAGAAGGCTTGCTGGCACTGATCGCCGATATTCTCGATGTTGCCGAACTTGAAGCCGGTAAGGTGAAGATCGAGCGCAAACCAGTACGAATCGACGAAGCGGCGCAGATTTGCGTAGGCCAGCATGCTGCCGACGCCGAAACGAAGGGCGTTATCCTGCGTGCTGATCTCCAACCGGCATCTGTGCATGCAGATGAGCGTGCCATTGCGAAAATTCTTGGCCATCTTGTCGACAACGCGATCAAATTCACCCCCGAAGGCGGCCGTGTGACCGTGCGTACACGCGAAGTCTCCGGGATGGTCAATCTCTATATCGAGGATACCGGCATCGGCATTCCGAAAGAAGCGCTGCCAAAATTGGCGCAGCCTTTCTCTTGGGTTGAAATGGACGCCTCTAAACCGACGGACGGCTCCGGCCTCGGCCTTGCCATTGCGCGCTCGCTCGTCGCGCTGCATGGCGGTTCGCTCAAGATCCGTTCACAAGAAGGGGTCGGCACAAGCGTGCTTGTGCGCCTTCCTATCCGTGCTCGCCATGAAGACGAGCAGGCCGCGTGAATTAGCGCATCATCGCTTCGAATATGTCGCGTACGGCCGCGCGCGTGTCCTTGAGATGGGACGCGAGCACTTTAAAATCCGGCAATCCTGCCGCTTGTGCTAATCGCGTACGTAGAGCGAGGCCCGTCTGATCAGGATTGAAATCGGCCCCGAAAGTGAGCCGCTGCCATTGGAATACATCGCGCATCAAGGCATACGCGCTTTCGAGCGTCTCGCCATTATTGGCATCGATCAATTGTGCTTTGCGTGCGCGGGATATGATCTCCGGCGTCGATGTGACGGCAAGGGCTGGATGCTGCGACGCGCCCGTGAGTACCAGGACTTGGGCTATGAATTCGATGTCCATTAAGCCGCCGCGCGCCAGTTTCAAATCCCAAGGATCGTCGCCGCCTTTTTCCTGCGCGATGAGATCGCGCATTGTCCGTGCATCATGTTTGACCGATGCAGCGTTGCGCTGACGGCAGAGAATCGCATGCAATTCAGCGCTCACTTCCGCCACAAAATCCGGATCGCCTGTAAGTGGACGGGCGCGGGTGAGCGCCATCGCTTCCCACGTTTCTGCCTCTTCGGATTGATAGGCACGAAAGCCCTTCCATTGTGTTGCAGCAGGACCTTTGTTACCGGAGGGACGCAAGCGCATATCGACTTCATAAAGCGTACCCTTGCGCGTCGGCACGGTGAGCGCGCTGATCAGGCGCTGCGTCAACCGTGTGAAATAGGTTGTTGCAGCGAGCGCGCGGGTACCACCTTCGCTCTCCGCGCGCTCATCGTTAAAATCGTACAGCACGACAAGATCGAGATCGGAGGTCGCTGTCATCTCACGCGAGCCGAGGCGCCCCATGCCGACGACACACAGACGACCGCCTGGCACATAGCCATATTCTGCTGCAAAACGGCGAGTGACATCCTTGAGCGCAACACGAATAATCGCTTCGGCGACATCGGCATAGGCCTGCCCGGCAAGTGCCGGCGACAATGAGCCCGACAGCATACGTGCGCCGACAAGGAAGATTTCGTGTTGCCCCGCTTCGCGCAAACGATCGAGCATATCTTCCAAAAGCTCTGGTTCACCAACCGCATTGCTTAACCGGGTTTCGAGCGTTGCAACATCGCCGAATTGTGTCCCGAAGGCTGGGTCAATCACGGCATCAAGTAGATGCGGGCGATTGGCGACGACATTTGCCAAGCGCGGTGCCGATCCAAGAATGTCGGCGAACAAGGAGAGAACCGCACGATTGGATTTGAGGATGGAAAAAAGTTCGACCGCAGCGGGCATACGGCCGAGCGCATCGTCGAAGACCGCAAGCGCATTGTCGGGATCGGCACTTTTTCCGAAAGCTTCAAGCAAGGCCGGTACCAATTCTGTCAAAACTTCGCGGGCGCGGGCGCTGGTGACCGCCTGACGGCGGCCGAAATGCCAACCGCGTACAGTTTCACAGGTTTTCGGCGCATCCTTAAAACCCATACGTTGAAGCGTTTCGAGCGTTTCAGGGTCATCCTGCGTACCAGTGAAAACGAGCGATCCTTCCGCTGAGGCGAGATCGCCACCCTCCTCGAACAGACGTGCATAATGACGCTCCACCTGCCGCGCTTCTTTCGTTAAGGCCATCGAGAAAGATTTGAGGCTTGAAAATCCAGCAAATTTGGCGAAACGGCTGAGGGCCTCTTCATCGACCGGGAGGCGTTGCATCTGCTCGTCCGCCATCATCTGCAAACGATGTTCAATCGTCCGCAAAAAGCGATAGGCCTGTTCTAATTCACGGTCAGCGTCTTCGCCAATCCAGCCATCGTCCTTGAGCGCGCGCAGCATATCGAGCGTGCGACGTCCGCGGAGTTCGGGACGCCGTCCGCCAAAAACGAGTTGTTGAGTCTGAACGAAGAATTCAATTTCACGGATGCCGCCGCGTCCGAGCTTGATATCGTGACCGGCCACAGCAATGGCTTCATGGCCTTTCACAGCATGAATTTGCCTTTTCATCGCATGAATATCGGCAATCGCGGCAAAGTCGAAGTATTTTCTCCAAATGAAGGGCTTCAAGTCAGCAATGAATTGCTCGCCAATCGCGATATCGCCGGCGATAGAACGCGCTTTGATGTAGGCGGCGCGCTCCCAATTCTGCCCAACGGTTTCATAATAGGCATAGGCCGATTGAACCGGCACCGCTGTTGGTGTCGAAGCGGGGTCGGGCCGCAGGCGCAGATCGACGCGAAAGACGTAGCCATCTGCGGTGCGTTCCTGCAGTGCCTTGACGATGAATTTGACAATACGGACAAAAAATGGCGTCGGCTCGACATGTTCGGCAAGAGGCGCTTTCTCGGGGTCGTAAAAGACAACAATATCGATATCGGAGGAGTAGTTGAGTTCCTGCGCGCCATGCTTACCAAGCGCCAGCACAACTACGCCGCAATCGCGCGAGGGGTTTTGCGGGTCGACCGGGATGAATTTTCCATTGTCGGCTGCTTCGTTCAGCGCAAAATCAAGTGCCGAAGCGACCGATGCGTCGGCCAGTCCCGCAAGGGCGCCGGTTACTTTTTCAAGTGGCCACAATCCGCCGCAATCGGCAAGCGCTGCGAGTAGCGCCACCTCCCGCTTGATTCTGCGCAACCGCCGCATCAATTCATGCTCGCTCGCCTCGCGCCACGCATTGCGTGCCTCGTCGAGCAATTGATAGACTCTTTGGTCGGGATCGACCTCAAGCAAAGCGACGAGCCGTTCCGGATCACGCTCAATAAGGCCAAACAAGAATGGCGAATGGTCTGCGAATGCAAATAGGAGTGCTTTGAGATGATCATGCTCAGAGATAAGAGCAGGCAGCTTCGTATCGCGTGAATCCTCCATCAAATGGTCGAGGCGCCGTTTGGCTTCGCGCTTGTCTGCCACGCGCGGGGATGGCTTCAGAGATTGGAGAAGGGTTGTCATCACGGCTCTCCACCAACGGGCAGCATCAGTCGTGCCATCAGGCCAGGATGATTGTCAGCCAATTCCAATGTGCCGCGATGAAGCCGCGCAATGGCTGCAACGAGCGAAAGGCCCAAGCCTGATCCCGGTTGCGAGCGCGATGTTTCGAGCCGCACAAAGCGCTCAGTTACGCGTGTTCGGTCGCTTTCCGGAATACCTTCACCTCGATCTGCGATCTCGATCACGATCTCGGTGTCGTTGCGGATTGCGCGAACGCTGATTTCAGATGAGCTCGCACCGTATTTCAAGGCATTGTCGATGAGATTAGCGACGGCCTGTCCGATCAATTCGCGCGAACCGTAGAGCGGCAGCGGCGCATCGATATGCGGTTGAATGACGAGCCCGCGATCTTCCGCCACCGGATCATAAAGCTCAACGATCTCGCGGACGATTTCAGCAGCGTCGATCACAGACATGCCTTCCCGCAATTGGCCAGCCTCGGCACGCGCGATCATTAATAATGCGTTGAAAATCTTAATGAGTCCGTCGGCTTCCCCAATCACATCGATCAACGCGTTGCGTGCATCGTCGGCAGATCGGCCAACTCGCAGTGCCTCTTCGGCATTGTTGCGCAACCGCGTGAGGGGCGTTCTCAGATCATGTGCGATATTGTTAGAGACTTGCCTGATACCTTCCATGAGATCGCCAATGCGGTCGAGCATGGTGTTGAGATTTTCGGCTAACCGGTCGAATTCGTCGTTCGATCCGGTCAATGCAAGCCGTCCGGCGAGATCGCCTTCCATGATGGCGCGTGTCGTCTCGGTTATTGAATCGATGCGCGAGAGCACACGTTTGGTGACGATGAAGCCAGCGAGCACGCCGAGCGCAATCACCAGCAGCATCGACCAGCCAAAGGCGCGCCAGATCACATTCTGCAAGCGAGTGATGTCGGAGAGATCGCGGCCAACCAAGAGGCGGAAACCGCCGGGCAGGACGAGGCTTCGCACCAAAGCGAGCCGGCGATGCGCTTCGATGTCGCCGACTGCTTCATAAGGAATTTCATATTCACCAGGATTGGCCAAAACGGCGGGCGGCACGCCATCGATATTGCCTGCGATCTTTTCGCCGGCTGGTGCCGTCATCAGGTAGAGCGCCGCACCGGGCTGGCGGACACGATTGTCGATGACACCGACCACGCGGCGCAAACCGCCGGTCGCATATTGTTCGGCAAGCCCTTTGATCTCGGCATCAATCGTCGTCGCATTCTGCTCGCGCAACAAAGCGCCCGCGTTGAAGGCGACATAAAACAGCATGAATCCAGCAAACAGCGCAAAAATCGCCAAATAGGCTAGAGACAGGCGAAACGCCGTGGTGCGGAAAAGTTTACCGGCCCGCGTCACGGATCGTATATCCTGCGCCGCGCACAGTGTGCAGTAACGGCCTCTCATGCCCCTTGTCGATTTTCGACCGCAGGCGCGAGACATGCACGTCGATCACATTGGTCTGTGGGTCGAAATGATAATCCCAGACATTTTCGAGCAGCATAGTCCGCGTCACAACTTGTCCGGCATGGCGCATGAGATATTCGAGGAGACGGAATTCGCGCGGCTGCAGATCGATCTCCACACCGCCGCGCGCGACGCGATGTTTCAATCGGTCGAGTTCAAGATCGCCGATCCGATAGACAGTGTCTTCGGCTTGTGCCGGGCGGTTACGGCGGGAGAGCACTTCAGCGCGTGCCAAAAGTTCGGAGAAAGCATAGGGCTTGGCGAGATAATCGTCGCCGCCCGCGCGCAGCCCTTTCACCCGATCATCAACCTGCCCGAGTGCCGAGAGGATCAGGACAGGCATATCTTTGCCCTGTTCGCGCAAGCCGCGGATCAGCGAAAGCCCGTCAAGCTTCGGCAACATGCGGTCGACGATGAGCACGTCATAGTGACCATCCGCAGCCATGGCATAGCCGTCGAGCCCATCCGCCGCGTGATCAGCGACATGGCCGGCCTCGCGGAAGGCTTTGACCAGATATTGCGCCGCCTCGGCATCGTCTTCGACGATCAGAAGTTTCACGTCCCCGCGTCCTAACGCTATGGAATCACAGGTGCCCCTACGGCCACCGTCCGGACTGAACAATAAAAAGTCTGGCAAGGCCAGACCGTATGGCTCGCGCGGAGCTGCAAGAGCGAGCGTCAGGTTCAAGCCCAACGAAAAGGGCAGGACTTAAAGAGAAGGGCAGGACTTGCGCCCTGCCCTCTCGCCCTTCCATCCAGTCCCCCGAGATGCCGGAGGTCAGGGCACCTCGTGTCCCGGAAAGGGAGTTACGCTTTGGGAAAAGGGATCGCCACGAAGCGCGAACCTTCACCCGAACGGATGCGCATGACGACGTTCTTCTTGCCGTCCTTTTTGGCCGTGGCGAGCGCGTCCTTTACATCCTTCGGCTCCGTCACGGTCTTGCCGGCGATTTCGAGGATGATGTCACCTTTGCGTAGACCTTGCTCGGCTGCGAGACCTTCGGGATCGACTGCAACAACCTGCACGCCCTGTCCGGCCTTGCCATCCTTGCCCTTCACCGGGGCCAGTTGGACACCGAGCTTGAGAGCGCCATCCTCGTCGGCCTTGCTGGTCTCGGCCTTGGCGATCTTGTCCCCGGGAACCGCAGCCAGCTTCAGGGTGAAGGATTGGTCCTTCCCGTCCCGGATGACGCCAAGCTTCACTTCCTCACCCGGCTTCATGTTGCCGATGCGGCGGATAACATCCTTCGGCGCGTCGACCTTCTCGCCATTCACCGAGACGATAGTGTCGCCCGATTTGATGCCGGCACTGGCAGCGGGCGTACCCGGCTGGGCTTCCGACACGAGTGCACCCTTGGTGGATTTCAAACCA
>Ga0214917_10001317_pt1 | contig 31954 bp, 25 predicted proteins | sample LL_1208_BB_MetaG_FD_177983 | JGI IMG/M metagenome (GOLD analysis project Ga0214917, IMG submission 177983) | Freshwater microbial communities from Lake Lanier, Atlanta, Georgia, United States - LL_1208_BB | ecosystem: Environmental > Aquatic > Freshwater > Lake | place: USA: Georgia | collected... | reverse complement strand
GCGCCCGCTGCGTGCCCTGTGCGAGATGGAAAATGGCAAATGCAGATGGCAAACCACGGAGATTGCACGGACGCTCCCGCGCTCATGCAATGACGTTGGGTGTGTGGGCGCTGCGCCCGCTGCGTGCCCTGTGCGAGATGGAAAATTGCAAATGCAGATGGCAAACCACGGAGATTGCACGGACGCCTCCGCGCCCATGCAATGACGTTGGGTGTGTGGGCGCTGCGCCCGCTGCGTGCCCTGTGCGAGATGGAAAATGGCAAATGCAGATGGCAAACCACGGAGATTGCACGGACGCTCCCGCGCTCATGCAATGACGTTGGGTGTGTGGGCGCTGCGCCCGCTGCGTGCTCTGAGCGAGATGGAAAATGGCAAATGCAGATGGCAAGCTACGGAGATTGCACGGACGCTTCCGCGCCCATGCAATGACGTTGGGTGTGTGGGCGCTGCGCCCGCTGCGTGCCCTGTGCGAGATGGAAAATGGCAAATGCAGATGGCAAGCCACGGAGATTGCACGGACGCTCCCGCGCCCATGCAATGACGTTGGGTGTGTGGGCGCTGCGCCCGCTGCGTGCTCTGAGCGAGATAATGAGAATCACCCTAATTACGATACACCAGCGTCCACCAATTACAAATTCGGTTTGACCCTCATCATTCGCTGTGGTAATATGGAGGAACACGTTGTGTCAGGCATAAGTTGTTGTCTATGACGTAGCGCGATAGAGTGTTACGTGAGCGGGATAAGGAGCCAATTGTGGCGACGAAGATGAAGGTATTGCTGACCAAGAGCATTGATAACGTTGGTGCAGCAGGTGAAATTAAAGAAGTTTCGGGTGGGTTTGGTCGCAACTACTTGTTGCCCCAAGGACTTGCAGTAATTGCCACCCGTGGTGCTATCAAGCAAGCCGAAGAGCGCTTGGCGGCACAGCGCAAGCGTGAAGCCGAGTTGCGCACCGAGGCTGAGCAATTGGCACAGCGCATCAGTGGGGTGTCGTTGAGCTTCGTTGAGCGTGTCGGTGAAAACGAGCGCTTGTTCGGTTCCGTGACGGCTTCTGATATTGCCGAAAAATTGCATGCCGCTGTGGGCGTCGAAATCGACCGCCGCCGGATTGTGTTGGACGAGCCCATCAAACGTGTGGGCACCTTTGATATTAGCTACCGCATCATTTCGGGTGTGGAAGCCACCGTCAAAGTCACCGTGATGGCTGCTGGCGAAGACGCCTAGTCGTCTCTGCCCCATTCCGCACGTTGTTGTTTGCTCCATGCCATGCCTACTTATAGGCATGGCATGTTGCGCTACTATCCCCCACGACAGGAGCAACTCCTATGACACAACCAACGCTACCAAGCAATGTTGACGCTGAGCGTGCGACGTTGGGATCGGTATTGCTCAATCGTGATGCCTTGGCTGCCATTGCCGCCTGGCTCAAACCCGAATACTTTTATCTCGAGCGCCATAACCAAATCTACGAAGCAATGCTGACCTGCTTCAATAATCGTGTCCCCCCCGATACCCGCACCGTCTCTGAAGAGCTCCGGCGGCGCGGTCACCTCGAACAAGTGGGTGGTGTGATTTATTTGGCCGAATTAGTCGAAGGCGTGCCCACGTCGTACCACGTCGAGTTTTATGCGCGCATCGTGGAACGAACGGCGATTTTGCGGCGCTTAATCAATACCGGCGCCCAAATTGCCGCCTTGGGATATAACGAACAAATCGAAATCGACGAGACCATCGACAAAGCCGAAGCCTTGTTGTTTGATATTGCCCAAAAACGCACCTCGCAAGATTTTGTGCATATTTCATCGGTGGTTGATAGCTATTACGAACAACTCAATTACCTGCAAGAGCACCGCGGCGAGGTGATGGGCGTACAGACCGGCTACCGCGACTTCGACCAAATCACTGGTGGCTTGCAACGCTCCGACTTGATTATTTTGGCGGCGCGTCCTGGTACCGGCAAAACCTCGTTTGCCATGAGTCTGGCCTATAACGTGGCCATGTATTACTCCAATACGGTGGCCGTGTTTAGCCTCGAAATGGGGCGCGAACAATTGGTGCAACGCCTCATCGCCATGGAAACCCAGATCGATACCCATCGCCTGCGCCTCGGGCAAGTCCCCGACAACCAGCTCAAAATCGTCTTTGATGCCATGGGGCGGTTGGCCCAAGCACCGATTTACATCGAAGATACCCCTGGCATTAGCATCATGGAGTTGCGTAGCAAAGCGCGGCGCTTGCAATCGCAACATGGGGTGAGTCTGATTATCATCGACTATTTGCAGTTGATGTCGGGACGGGGCAAAGAAAACCGCGTCCAAGAAGTCGGTGAAATCTCGCGCGGCCTCAAAGCCTTGGCGCGTGAGCTCAATGTGCCCGTTATCGCGTTGTCGCAGTTGTCCCGTGCCGTCGAAGGACGCCAAAGTCACGTCCCGATGCTCAGTGACTTGCGTGAATCGGGGTCAATTGAACAAGACGCCGACATCGTGATGTTTATTTATCGCGATGAGTTGTACAACAAAGAAAGTGACAAAAAAGGCATTGCCGAAATTCACATCGCCAAACATCGTAACGGACCGGTGGGGGTGGTCAATATGCGTTTTGATCCATCGACCACCCGCTTTGCGGATCTGACATACCGCGCCCCCGAAGGATACTAAACCATGGCTCATGACCCCAGCCAATTGGTCCCACTGCCGGCAGACTTCGTTATGCGGGCCTTGCCACAGATAACTAGCATGCTCGAGCTCAAAGTCACTTTGCATGTATTTGCGATAGTGACGCGCCAAACTGGTCGACCACGGCGCGTGAGCTGGGATACGTTAATTGCAGACGAAACGTTGACGCAGAGCTTACAAGCCGTGGCAGTCCATGCTCGCCCTAGTGATTTGCTGGCCGAGGGGCTGGGGCTGGCGGTCCAACGGGGCACGATTATTCATGTGGTACGCCCCGATGCGCATAGCCGGGCTATTAATTGGTATTTGGTGCATACGGCGACCAATCTGGCTTGGGCGCAACGCCACGAAGCCCTCACGGAGCCGGAGCCAGTTGGAGCACTTGCGCCCGTCCCTGCGATTGTGGCCATCTATGAGCAACATATCGGGGTGGTGACGCCGATGATATTGGCCGAATTACAGCGTGCCCAAGCCCTGTATCCGGCTACTTGGGTGCCTGATGCGATTCGCGAAGCAGTGCTCGCAAACGTCCGTTCGTGGCGCTATATCGCCAAAATCTTGGCGCGCTGGAGCAAAGATGGTCGCGGTGACGCCACCTCGCCTACGCCTAGAACGACGATTGATGTGACGCGGTATACTGATGGTGCGTATGGCGATTTATTTCGCCGAGGGAGTGATACAAGTGACCTCGAACCGTTGCCCTGAATGTGGTGGAATTGGCTACTACAAAGAAGCGGTGCCGTTTGGGCATCCGCGTTTTGGCATGCTCGTTCCCTGCAAATGTAAACTCGCTGATCGGGCGCGCCGTACTGCCAATGATTTGCTCGAAATGAGCAATCTCAGTGCCTTCCAAGACAAGACATTCGAGACCTTTGATACCGAGATGCGTGGGGTCAAACGAGCTTTTTTGCGCGCCGTAGAATTCGCCAAAAAACCTGACGGCTGGTTGGTCTTTTTTGGCAATTATGGCGTCGGCAAAACCCACCTCGCAAGTGCGATTGCCAACGAATTGCTGAAACAAAATTACCGTGTGTTGTTTGCGGTTATCCCTGATTTGCTTGACCATCTCCGCTCGACGTTTGGTCCCTCGAGTGAAGTGCAATATGACCAACGCTTTGAATTGATTCGCGATGCGGCGGTGTTGATTTTGGATGATTTGGGCACCGAAAATACCACTCCGTGGGCCCGCGAAAAATTGTTCCAAATTATCAATCATCGCTACAATGGTCGCATGCCTACGGTGATTACCAGCAATCGCCGCCCCGAAGAAATCGAGCCTCGGATTTTTTCACGTATGAGCGATCGTGCGATTTGCGAAGAATTTATTATTATGGATGGTGACGATTACCGGCGCCTGCCTCCCGCCCAACGGCGTAAATCACCGCGACCACGGCGATTGTAGTTTTTTTGTGGTCGCAATAATGCCAATAACAGTGTACGGCACCTGTAAAATATGCTACAATCTGTAGTAAACACAAAACCTGATTGTAATTCTCAATACGGGATACCAATACGATGTTTACGGAATCCGATTGGCTGAATCAGATAATTCATTTATTTGCGCGCTTAAATCCCTTTACTAGTCCGGTGCCGTTAATCGACATCGCACTAGTAACAGGGTTGTTTTATTGGATTTTGAAAATAATGTGGGGGACGCGCGCCGTCCAATTAATCCAAGGGATTTTGGTGATTGTGGTGTTGGTGTTTGTGCTGGCGTTATCACCATTCGAAACGATTCGTTGGATTGTGGTGCATGCGTTGCAACCTGCGCTTGTGGTCGCCATACCAGTGGTGTTCCAGCCCGAATTACGGCGTTTGCTAGAATCGTTGGGGCAGTCAAATCGACTGTGGTACGTCAATTTTCGGCGGCGCAATGATGATAGTGGGCGCTTGCAGATGCTCAAAACTGTTGCGCGCAGTGCCTTGTTGCTATCACAACAAGGGGTTGGGGCGTTGATAGTGATTGAGCGCAATGTAGGATTGCAAGATTATGCGGATCGCGGCGTCCATCTCGATGCACGTGCGAGTGTGCCGCTGTTGATGGCGATTTTTCATCCCAATGCACCGTTGCACGATATGGCGGTTTTGATTCGTGGCGAGCGGGTCTTGGCGGCCAACGTGGTGTTGCCCTTGAGCGAAGAAATGGGCGGCGCGCGCCGCTATGGGACGCGGCATCGCGCCGCCCGTGGTATCACCGAGCAGTCTGACGCCGTGGCGGTGGTGGTATCCGAAGAAACAGGTGTGGTGACGATGTTTCATGATGGCCAAATGATTAGTCAACTCAACGAAGAACGAATTGTAGTACTACTGATGGGATTGTTGCGAGTCGATACCGAAACGGGTCGTGAGGTGGTGGCATGATGCGTTTATCGGTAGCCGGCGTGCGCTTGGGATTGTCCTTGTTGGCGGCGTTGGCGTTGTGGGGATTTGTGACATTCACCCAAAATCCCGAAGATCGCAAAATTTACGAAATCCCCGTCGTCGCAAAAAACGTCCCAGTTGGCGCAGTGATTGTTGATGCAAGCGGGCAAATTCAAACTTCCTTGGGGACAATTCAAGTCGAAGTATGGGCCGCCAAAAACACGTTGAGCCAACTGCGAGATGGTGACATTCAGGCGCTGGTCGATTTGACAAATGCCACGGTGGCGTTGCAAAAAGTGCCGATTGTGGTGACATCGACGCGCAATGACATTGGGTATGTGACCTTCAAATATTCCGTCAAATCTTTGGATGTGCGCGTCGATATGCTCAAAACGATTACGCTACCAGTCGTGATTAAGAGTCAACAATTTACGAATTTGGGCATTGGCGTAGAAATCCTCGCACCGACCATCCCGCTAGCCCAACAAACAGTGTCTGTCTTTGGTCCACAGACGTTGATTAAACGCATCAAAGAAGCACGGGTAAATGTCGAAATCAACGGATCGGTTACTGCAAGTTATACCAATGCATTGCCGGTGATGTTGATAGATACTGCTGATAAATCGATTAATGGGTTGACAATTACCCCAGAAAAAGTCGATGTGTCGATTGAAATCAAACAAAAAATCGGTGCCAAAGAAGTGGTGGTGCTCCCACAAGTCGCTGGTTTTGTTGCTGCCGGGTATCGGTTACGCGATGTACGAGTGAATCCATTGTTGATATCGATTACTGGGAGCTCGCAAATCCTCGAAAAAACGACCAGCGTGCAAACAATGCCTATTAATATCAATGATTTGAGTAAATCGGTATCACGCACGGTCGAAATCAATTTTCCTGAGGGGATTTTGCCGTTAGATGCGAATGCTAAGCAGGTTGACGTCGGCTTGACTGTTGAGCAAAGCGTACAACCAGTTCGCCTCAAGATTCCAGTAGTCATTGATATTCGCGATGTCCCCGCAGAAGTAGCAGTGCGTGCCAATCCTGCAATTGTGATGATTGAAGTTGTTTTGAGTCCCAGTGCGATACAACGCGGAGCAATTAATGCGCTGCGTGCAGAAGTCAGTGTCGCCAACTGGGACGCCGCCAATGTGATGCGGCAAGTACAACTGCTTATCCCAGAAGATATCCGATTGATGAGTGATATTCCGGTGGTGCAATTAGAGCTCGCTAACGGGAATGTACTCGGGTCGACTCTGCCTACGCCGAGTGTGCCGAGTCTATCTGTGACCGCAGGCACTGCCGTGCCTGCACCGGTACTTACTGTGACACCAGCGCCTATCACGACCGGTACAGTCGTTGCCACGGTGACCAAAGTAGACAACTAGTGATGCAATCACTATCTGTGTGGATAGCGGGTGGTTTTGAGACATATATGAGTGTGGTACTATAATGAGCATGCATGTGTTGTGGGTGGCATAATAAAACCAATCAAATTGTTGAATCAATTCCGAGCATACAGCATAGCATGTTGTTGGGTAGTGTAAATGAGGTAGACAGATGGCATTAACACGGGCTGATGTGGTGCGGGTTGCAGATTTGGCGCGATTACGCTTGACCGACAACGAAATTGATGGCATGCAGGTGCAATTGACACGTATTTTGGCGCATGTCAGTGCACTTCAAGCGGTCGATGTCACAGGGGTTGAGCCCACTGCACAGGTGACGGATTTGGTGAATGCCGTGCGTGATGATGCGAATCGCGCGTCTTTGGACCGTGATGCGGCATTGGCCAATAGTGCTGACACCCAACAAGGGATGTTCCGGGTGAAAGCAGTATTCGAAGAACAATAAACGTACTTTCCCAAGACTCATAGGGTATAATTGCGACGTGATATTGTAGCGACAACTGTCGGTGCGATGTATTAGAGGAACGTACAGTGCGAATTTCTAATCCGCTTAATTCATTATTTGGTGCATTTGGTCGAGATCTCGGTATTGACCTTGGTACTGCCAATACATTGGTGCATGTGCGTGGGCGTGGCATTGTAATCAGTGAGCCTTCGGTAGTGGCTATCGACAGCAAGACCAAGCAAGTGATTGCCGTCGGTGCTGATGCCAAAGCCATGATTGGCAAGACGCCTGCCAATATTATTGCCGTGCGACCACTCAAAGACGGGGTGATTGCTGACTTTGATGTCGTCGAAAAAATGATTAAACACTTCATCGAAAAAGCCCACGACCGTTCGATTGGCTTGATTTCGCCACGCCCACGGGTGGTGATTGGGGTACCGTCAGGGGTAACCCAAGTCGAAATGCGGGCTGCCCGTGATGCTGCCCTCAACGCCAATGCGCGTGAAGCGTATGTAGTCGAAGAACCAATGGCGGCTGCGATTGGGGCTGGTTTGCCCGTCGATGAGCCGATTGGCTCGATGATTATTGACATCGGTGGTGGTACCACCGAAGTTGCCGTGATTTCGTTGGGTGGGATTGTGGTGAATCACTCGATTCGTACTGCTGGTGACGAAATCGACGAAGCAATCATTGAATTTGCCCGTCGTGAATACAACTTGCATATTGGCGAGCGTATGGCCGAACGTGCCAAAGTCGCTGCCGGTAGTGCCTACCCCCTTGAAGAAGAGCTCAAGGTGGTGTTGCGTGGCCGCGATATGCTGACTGGCTTGCCGAAGTCGGTGGAAGTATCGAGTGTCGAGCTTCGCGAAGGGATTTCGGGTCCCATCAATACGATTTTGGCGGATATTCGGTCAGCTATCGAAGAAACCCCCCCAGAATTGATTGCCGATGTCATGGAACATGGGATTGCCTTGGCGGGTGGTGGGGCTTTGTTACGTGGGCTCGATCGGCGGATTGCTGCCGAAACGCGTATGCCCGTCTATGTCGCCGAAAGCCCGTTGTCGTGTGTGGCACGTGGTGCCGGCAAAATGGTTGAAGAATTCCAGAATCCGATTTATCGGGATATTTTGATGTCGACCCAGCGAACTCGTCGAGTAAAGTACTAACTAATCACGGTGTGTGTCGTGGGTGGAGTGTGAGGGCGCCGATGTATGCGTGATCGTTCGTCGTTTCGTGGGGGCGTAAGTTATCGGCGCAATGCGCTCATCATCGGCGCTATGCTGTTTGTGGCACTGGTGACTTTTTTGCTTGATACACAGGGAGTGTTGACCCCTGTGCGTGCATATTTGACGAATGGGTTGAATCCATTGGTGTCAGCGGTATATGGCGTAAATCTGCAAGCCGGTGATTTTTTGGCTGGCTCGCATGATTTACAGCGTGTCACCCAAGAACGCGATGCATTGCGCAAAGAAAATAGCGACCTGAAAGCGCAGATTTTGCGTATCCCTCAAATCGAAATCGAAAATATGCGTCTCCGTGAACAGTTACGCATCGAAAAAACGCGTCCATGGCAATTGATTGGTGCCAACGTGAGTGTCCAGACTCTGAGCGATGGTCGGCGCGTTGCGCTGGTTGGCGTGGGGAGTAGTAGTGGCATCAAAGTAGGCATGGCGGTAATTGCCCGCTATCAAAGTAGCCCGCCGGCGTTAGTTGGGGTGATATCGGTCGTAAATGTTGACAGCGCAAGTATGACGCTTATCGATGATTATAGTAGCGTTATCAGTGTACAAGTCTATCATGGTACATCGGTAGTGCGTGGTGTGTTGCACGGTAGTCTGCAGGTGAATGGTGTATTGCAGATGAACGAAATCGAGCGTGAAGCCGAGGTCGCTGAAGGTGATAGTGTCGTTACGGCTGGGCTTAGTCGCTTGTATGGTCCGTCACTTCCCAATGCGGCAATCCCTGCAGATGTTCCGGTGGGAATTGTGAAATCGGTTTATGTTGACGGGCGGAGCAAAGTTGCTGATGTGCAACCATATATTAATCCTGAATTGGTAAATTATGTATGGATAATCCACAACGATATAAAATAGAAGAAATCGTTTGGCACGAATTCCGTACTATCGTGCTATTAATTGTGATTGTGATTAGTCAAAAAGTGTTTTTGGCTGATGTCTTTGGCGTATCACTGAATTTGCTCTTGTTGCTGGTGGTATTACGGACGTTAATTGAGCCAATTGTACATATCGGGCGCTGGGCACTCTATGGCGGCATTATTTATGATGGGTTGAGTGGGGCCTGGCTGGGTATGCATAGTATCGGGTTGATCTTGGCGGTGGTGACGGTGTTTTTGTTGTTGGCTCGAATTACCAGTGAAAACTGGATCCTCCCCATTGTGGCAGTACTCATTGGCAGTGTGGTTTATTATTTTTGTAATGCGCTGTTGTTGTTTGCCCTTGTGGGTGGTTTTAATGTTTTTACATACGTGACGATTGTCTTTATTCCGGGGTTATTAGTGATTTTGGTACCAGCATTACCAGTGTTTTTGGTGTTACGATGGTTGCGCAGTATGCGCCGTGGCGAATTACCGCTCGACGTATATTGATGTAAAACTAAAGGTACGTTATGCGCTTATTTATCCCTAAACTTGTGGTTGCGTTGGTGTTTCTCGTGTTAATTGGTCGTTTGTATCAGTTACAACTCGTCGAAACGCAAACCGATAAATATGTTACGACGGTGAATACCACACGGTACGTACCGATTCGTCCATTTCGTGGGGAAATTTATGCCAGCGATGCCAAAACACTACTAGCCGAAAGTAGCCCTGTCTATACGGTGGCGATTCGTGCTAGTGATTTGCCAGCCGAAGGCACCAGTGCGCGTGTTTATGTGTTTGCCGAATTAAGTCAAGTCTTAGGGATTACCAATACGCTGACGATTTCTCCTGCAGTAGCCCTTGAAAAAAACAGTCTGCTTCGCGCAGAAATCGCCAAAAAACTAACCGATGTGCCGTTCACTGGCTTTACTCGGGTTGAGCGCATGCTTCCGATGCAACTCCCCGTGAACAAAGAATATCTGTTTGGTGCGACGCAAATTGTCGAACGCCACGCCCCGGTGGTGCGATTTGTGCCACGTTGGAATGCGCCCCTCAACAGTGATGATGCTGCGTTGGTGCGTGATGTTGATAGTGCATTGGCGGATTTGAGTAGTGCACTTGATATTACCGGGACGTTGGTTATTTCACCAGCCACGCAAATTATGCAGCGCCCTGAATTGCGGAATGACTTGATTCGTGTCTTTGGTGATGCGATTGCCCCGCGGATTGACAATGTTACCGTACAAAACTGGCTGACGGGCAATATTCCCCCGCGCGACATCGTCAATGCGATGCAATTAAGTGAACGATTTTCGCAAACCTTAACCCTCGAAAACCCCGTGGAAAAAACCGTGCGCACGAGTGATACGCCGCGCTATCAAACGATTACTATTGCTGCTGATGTGCCGCGCGAAATTGCCATGGTACTCAAAGAAAACGCGGCAAATTTGCCTGGTGTGGTAATCGAACAAGATTATCGGCGCCAATATCCGCTTAGCGGCAAAGTACAATCGCTCTCGCATATCCTTGGGTATGTAGGTCGGGTCGGGTCGTGTGAATTGGTGCGCCAAAACCCCGCACGTTCGTGGGTGGTTGGGTTGCTTGATTCGATTGGGCATGCGGTCGAATGTGGGATCGTCCAGAAAAAGGTCAACCCCTATGAATTGGGCATCCCACGTTATCTGAATGATGATCGGATCGGCAAAAGCGGCATCGAATATAGTTACGAAGAACAAATGCGTGGTCAAATGGGTATCGAAGCGGTGATTGTTGACAATCTCGGCCGCCCCGTGCGTGCGCCACAAGTAGTGCAGCCAACGCGTGACGGCGATAGCCTCGTGCTGACCATTGATATCACTTTGCAACGCAAGGTAGAACAAATCTTGCGCAATTGGATAAATGTCGCCGAAAAACGGCGGGCGACGATGCCAGACCGCTTTGCGTATAAACGTAGTTATTTACCACTGCAAAGTGGGGCAGCAGTCGTCATCGAAGTCAAAACTGGTCGCGTGCTGGCGATGGCGAGTTGGCCGGCATATGACAACAACATTTGGGTGGATCCTGCGCGCAGTCAAGAGTTGGCTGCCTTGCTAAACCCCCCTCCTGCGCAACGTGCCGAAAATCAGCGCCTAGCGCCATTGACCAATCGAGTCATTTCGGGGCAATACCCCCCTGGGTCGACCATCAAACAATTTGATGCGGTAATTGCCTTGCAAAACAAAGTAATAACCCCCAATACTGTGGTTCGTGACCCAGGCCAACTTATCCTCAAAGACCAATATGTCGCAGACCGGTTTTATCGCTTCCCGAATTCGGTTCCCCGCGATAATGGTTGGATTAATGTCACCGAAGCGTTGATGCGTTCGTCGAATATTTTTTTCATGTCAGTGACGGGGGGCAATCGTGAGGGTGTGGTCAACCTACAACCCAAAGAACAAACAATTGCGCAAGGGTTGCAAATTACCCGCCTCGCTGAAGGGCTAACGACGTTTGGGTTTGGTGCCGCAACTGGGATTCGTCTCTATGGCGAACAGCCTGGGCGGGTGCCGACGCCTGGGTGGAAGCAACAAGCGCTACGGGCGGCATGGACCACCGGTGATACATATAATGCGGCAATTGGCCAAGGGAATCTCGAAGCTACCCCGCTCCAATTAGCAGTGGCAGGGGCCGCAATTGCCAACAATGGCAAAATTTACCGCCCCCAAATTGTACAGGCAGTGGTGGCAAGTGATGGGAAAGTCCTGCAAGCTGTCCAACCCGAACTCCTGCGCACCTTGCCCTTTAACCCCGCATATTATGAAACTGCCCGGATTGGTATGCGTCGCGCAGTTGTAGAAGGGGTCGATATCGCCGCCCGCAACGAATGCTCGGGACTCTCGATTGCCGGTAAAACAGGTACAGCCGAATTTGGCGCCGAATTAACCGTGCGCAATCCGAATGGTGCTGGTACGATTATCGTACGCCAAAGCCATTCGTGGTTTGTTGGCTTTGCACCGTATGAAGATCCGCAAATTGAAGTGGTGATGCTGAGCGAAGGGAGTGGTGATATGTATGACGGCTCTGCAACTATCGCCGTCCCTGCGGTGACGCAAATGATGCAAGCTTACTTTGGAGTGACTCCTCCCAATCCCCTCCCGACTGGCTGTCAAATGGATATGCCACCCCTGCCTACCGATTCTCCCCAAACACCGGCACTTACGCCCCTCGAAAAAGCCGATCACCACTAATTGTTTACCTGTTTCGTGCGTTTTTTGTTTTGCTAGCAGTTGTGCGCCCTTCTCGAAAATGTTTCGCTACATACTAATTGTTAACATCTGCATATTGCCATCGTAAAAACATCATCGCTACAGTACATGTAGCGGTGATGTTTTTGTCATTAAAAAATAGCCGTTATGGCCGTATTTTGTCATAAATGCAATTGAAAAATAATGTTTAATAAATTAAATGTACTCAAAAAATAATATAAAAAATAAATTAACCATGTTTTTATTACTAATAGATTACAAACTACTTGACAGTTGTCATCTTGACTTGTATACTGTGACACAGAGATCTGTAACTGAAATGTAATGTACTTGATAATACCCGTGCAAGGGAAGTGAGGGTGCGATGTATATCACGATGCCAACAGCAATGCGGAGCACGATGTCAGTACGGCTCCCGCATATCATCAACGAATTGCCGCCATCGCGGTTGCCCCAATTAGAGCGTCGCTTGCAAGAGATCGTGGTGCAGGCGCGGGTTGCGACGCGGGTATTGGTGCTGGCAATTGGCATAAGCGCATTGGTAGGGAGCAGTATTGGTGCGCAAATCGGGATTGCGATGAGCATGCTGATGACATGCGTAATGTTGGTATGTGCGCAACGTTGGGAGTTGCCGTATTGGCTACGGATGGTCGGGGATAGTGCAGCGGTTGCACTATTAGTCAGTTGCACGGGCGGGGTGATGAGCCCGATTTTGGGGGTAGTACTGGTACTGATCCCGATAGGAGCTATGCATGGGGGCATGCGCGATGCGCTAGCGGCAACGTGCATGGGGATTGTGATTTTGTTAATGACTGCACTGATTGATATGCCATTAGTGAGTGATGGACTAGCGACTGTATTGTTTGTGCACTGTATCGCAGGTGTTGCGGTGGCGTGGTTTAGTCAGTTGATTCAATCAGCCGTGATTTGTTTGTATACCGGTGTGCAGCACCAAGTAGCGCCAGTATTGGCGACCCAAACGACCAGTGAACGATTTGCAGAATGGCAACATGCGAATTTGAGCATTGTCGAGACGGCGAGTCACGACGAGTTATTGCGCGTAGCCCGTGTATGTGGCTATGACATTGCTGGTGCGACAGTGGATTTTTATTTGGCTGGAGAGCAGACACCGGTGATTACCAACAAAGCTGACTGCTTTGTCATCACGTCAGCGCATGCAAATGAACAAAGTGCATTGGTGGTGCATCGCAACCCGAGTCTGCTTGATCGTATGCAACACGAAGCATTGGCGCAATTGTTGGTATTGGTACGGATGCGCAGTTTGATGCTCGCAGATAGCGAGCGTCGAGAACGTGATCACCAAGCCATGCACGTATTGTGGCAGATGATTGGGCGTGAGCAAGAAGATGCAGATGTGCCGTTGACGCAGGTTGGAGCAAGCGAACAATTAGTCAACGTATTGGGGTTAACCGGTATGGCGATGGTTGCTCCAGGACCAAATCGGACCGTTGATCGATTGTGGCAAACCCCCAGCACAAGCGACATGATTAGCGATTTACCTCCGTCGCAATGTGCCCACATCAGTGATGCTATCCGTCAAGAAACGCTTTGCTTTGTTGATCATGGTGGGCATTCACTAATGGTAGTGCCGGTGTATCGGCAAGAGGGGTCGCCGCAAGCATTGGTTGTCAGTGGCGCCCACGATGATGCGGATGTACAGCGCATGGTGATGATGTTTGCCGATTTAGTAATGCGGTTCTGTGTGCGTGAACGTAATACCGAACAGGTGTAGGTAGGCAATGAGTAATGGCGCCGTGTGGGTAAAAACATATCTTGAAGCGTATGTCGCACATGCCGTTACGATTGCGGTACGTGCCCTCCTGCCATTGTCAGTCACCAATGAAGCGGGTGACCGCGGGCGGAGCCAACAGCTCACGTTGCGCCAGGCCATTGATCAGTCGCCACGCCTGTTAGTGGTGGGGGCGGCTGGGTCTGGCAAAAGCTGTAGTTTGCGACTGCAGGCGCTGACGTTGGCAACAGCGGTGCTCAATGAGTCCCGCACCACCAAACAAAAAAGCCCCATACTCGTGCCAGTTTTTGTCGATTTGGCGTTGTTCCGTGATTCAATTGAGCAAACCATTAGTGATAGCGTGGCAGTGCCCGCGCCAGTATGGCGCGAACTGCACGATCGCTCGTTGGTGTTTTTTGTTGATGGACTCGAACAGCTACGGAGTGATATCCAACTGACTGCGTTGTCGGGGATTGCCACACTGATGAGTAGCTTGGGAGCACAAGCACGTTGGGTATTGACCTGTCGGAGCGAGGCATTGCCGTTGTTCCGACCATGGTTTAGTACGGCAGATATCCGTGCGTTGCGGCCGTTGCCACCACGTGAGGTCGTCGCCTATGTGCGTACGCAATGTGGTGATGTGGCTGCCAATCTGCTCGAAAGTGACGATGTGGCGGTGGCACTTGCAGGCCGGCCACGCTGGTTGGGTGGCTATATTCAATTGCTGACACGTGACCAAACGCCACCCACGCAAGTGCGTGGCAAACTGTTGTGGGAATGGATGCAATGTGTCGTCGCCATGACCGATGCAACGGCGCAAGATGCGTGCCAACGCATCTTGCGGATTCGCACTGACATGGGCGGGCAACGTGATCCGTGGGTACTGTCTGATGTGGTACAACGTGCCGTACCTGGGGTGGTAAATACTGCCCTAGTCGCCCAACAATTGTTGGGTGCACCGACCAACGATCCGATTATTGGCGCTATACGGACAGCGGTTAGTGCGGGGGTGTTGTTGTTTGATTACGAGCAACAGACATTGACCTTTCGGCATCAATTGTTGCGGGCGGCGGTAAGTGCCATGCAGTTGTTGGCACAGCCGGTGGCGAGTTGGAGTCTGGCACAACTAACCGAAGATGACGAGATTGTTGGTTTGGTCTTTGCTCTGAGCGAAAATCGTCCAGCGGTGGTGCGTCGTTGCATCGAACTTGGCTTGATACGTGCGGTAGTACGTGCCCTGCTCTATCACGATGGGATGCGGGTTGATGAATTGCTGAGTGCTGCTGGTGTGCTTAGCTCGGCCGTGCGTCTAGCCGTTGCAGATGTGTTGCAACAAGAGGGTGCGTATCATCAAGCGCGGCAACAACTCGAATTGGTGAGTGCCATGCAACCGCAAGACAGCGATGTGTTGCGCCGGATTGCCGATTTATCGACCATCCTCCATGATTGGCCAGGAGCCGTCAAGTCGTACGAAATCATCAGCAAAAATCGGCCAGAAGATTTGCAAAGTCGCCACCAACTCGGGGTAGCTTATGGCCAGCTCGGATCACTCGATGCAGCAGCGCATGTGTTGCGGGGGTTGTTTGACACATATCGTCAGCAAGGCGCCAATGTGGCGCGCGCCCTTGGCCAGATTTATATGCAACAAAAAAACTACCCAGCTGCGCTAGAAGTCTTTGACCTTGCGTTGCGTGATCTAAGCGATGACCCCTTGCTCTATCGTCACAAAGCGCAAGTGCTTGAGCATTTGGATCGTGCCAGCGATGCCCAAGCATTGCTGATGCATGCGGTGGCGCAATTGGGTGATCAACCGGCGTTGTTGGCTGAATTGGGGCGCTTGTGTTGGTTGCGTGGAGAATTGCCGGCTGCGCGCAATTATCTTGACAAAGCGATTCGGCTCGCCCCTGATGATGCCGCTAGCCATGCCACTTTGGGGCGCGTGCATTTGTCGTTGGCTGATTGGCATGCGGCTTGGTCGGCGTTACAACGGGCGATTGAACTCCAGCCCAATGACGATACGTTATATGTGGATTTTGCCCGCGTGTGTGATGCCAGCGGCGATAGTGATGCTGCAATTGTCGCATTGCGTACGGCCATCGAGTTAGCACCGACCAATGTGGGTGCGCAACGGCATTTAGTGCAATTACTACAGCGACGTGGCGATATTGACGGCGCTATGCAGATCGTGCGGGCAGCCTTGGCACATACCACCAACCACGCTGCGCTACATGGCGATTTGGCGGGATTGTTGTGGCGCCGAGGCGACCACGATACGGCGTTAGCAACGTACCGCAACGCAGTGACGTTGGCCCCCGATGATACACGTTATATGCATGCCATGGCGCAATCGTTGAGCGAACTCGGTCGCCAGCGTGAAGCCGTCGATATCTACAACAAAGCCTTGGGCATCGACGGCGATAATATTGCCTTGTTGCGAGATGCGGTTATCGCTTACGAAAAACTAGGCCATTTTGACCAAGGTGATGCGGTGCTCCAACGCGCACTGCTCCATCACGCCGATAACACAGAATTACTGCGGACTGCCGCTGGGTTTGCCTTGCGTCGTGGTCAAATCACCCGTGCGCGGAGCTATGTCGCCAAGGCGCTGTGGCGCGCCCGCAACGACGATCAGTCGTGGCTCCAAGCCGGATTACTGCACATTGCCGAAGGGCATTGGAAGCCGGCACTGTTTGCCTTGCGTCGGATTGTCGATGCGGTGAGCAATGGTACCGTACTCGAAGCACTAGGGCGGGCCTTGGCGGGTGATGGCCAGATTGATGCCGCAATTCAGACATTTGATCACGCAATCCAATTGCAACCCGACAATCCACAAACGTTGGTGGCGTATAGTCAAGCTATGGCACAACATGGTCGCTATGACAGTGCCTACGAACATGCGCGGCGTGCCTACCAAAATGACCCTGGTAATGTCGATGCCTTGCTCCAAGTCGGGCGCATGGCACTTGCGACCCAACGCCCCAATGAAGCATCCGAAATGCTCGAGGCGGCTGCCACATTGGCGCCACAACGGGTCGATGTGCAAAGTGAACGTAGCCGCGTATTGCGTAGCCAAGGCCTGTTTGAACAAGCATTGCAGGTGGCTCGTCATGCATTGGGCATTGATGGCCATGCGGTGGAAGCGATTGTCGCGGCGGCAGATGCTTTGTTTGGCCTGCATCGTCATGAAGAAGCGAGTGACCACTACCGGCAAGCACTTGCTATCGACCCCAATCATGAATCGGCCTTGAGTGGGCTCCGCGATGTGTCGGTGGTGTGCGATGAATTTACCCAAGCGGCTGATGTGGCACAACGATTAGTCAGCCTCGTGCCCAAATCTGCGCTGCATCATCTGCGCTTAGGTGAAATTCTCATCGCGATTGGTGTCCCCGAGGCGGCGATTATTGAATTACAACAAGCCCTTGACATTGACCGTGCTACCCCCCACGCCAAAAACAATTATGGCTCGGCACCCATTGGGGCTGCCGTGTATGCGCGTATGAGTGCCGCCTATGCCAAAAGCGCCCGCTGGTCAGAAGCCCGCGAATGTGCCGAACACGCCGTGGCCGCTGCGCCCGCTCACGCTGAGCACCATGCCTTGTTGGCTGATGCCTACTTAGGGATGGGGCAGCGTACCTCGGCGATTGCCAGTTATCGGATAGCCGTACAACAACGCCCTGATCATGCCGGTTGGCATTATTTGCTCGGCATGCTGTTGCATCATACTGGTGCCGACAAAGAAGCGGTACCAGTACTTCAACAAGCGCTAGCCTTGAACGATCGTGCCGAGTATTACCACACCCTTGGTCGGGCATTTTTGGCGATTGGCGACAGCAAAAGTGCGGTGTCTGCCATCGAAAAAGCCATCGCCAAACGCCCCGAAGCACACCATTGGCGTGCTGACTTGGCCGACGTGCAGGCCCAACGGGGCTGGCACAAAGAAGCCATCAGCGAAATCGATCAGGCCTTGGCGGTGGCTGCCGACCATCCGGTGTTGTGGCGTAAGCGTGCCGAATTGTTGTTGCGTATCGACCAGATCGATGCAGCTGCTGCTGATGTACTTGAGGCGTTACGCCGCGATGCTCACGACGTCAAGGCCTTGACGTTGATGTCGCAAATCATGCAACGCAAAGGCAATCTGCAACGTGCCCTCGAAGCTGCCGAACGTGCGGTCAAACTGAGTGCCAATGATGCGCACGCCCGCCATCAATTAGCTACGGTGTTGCGAGCCGTCAAACGGCGCGGTGAAGCGATTCCGCATATGATTGCCGCAGTGCGCTTGCGCGACCAAGACTATGAATGGTGGGTTGTGCTGGCAGAGGATTATGAGTCCATCAACGATTTCCCCAACGCTGCACAGTGTATGGTGCGGGCGGTGGAATTGGTGCCGATGGAATTAAATTTGGTCTATCGTCTCGGTATGCTCTACTTCCAAGCGGGGGCATATGCCGAAGCCGAACGTGAACTGCGCCGAGTCATGTCGCAAATGCCGAGTGCGGCTGCGACGATTGCCTGCCTTGCAGACGTATCATTGGCGCAAGGTAAAACAGACGAAGCATTGTCGTTGGCACGTCGGGCAGTCGAGCTCCAAGGGCAGGTGAGCGAACATTGGCGGGTGTTTGCACGGGTACTACGTACCATCGCCCGCTACGAAGAAGCGCTAGAAGCTGCGCGCACTGCCTTCCAGCTTGATAACGAATATGCTCCATCGGCATTGATGTATGGCATTTTGCTCCTTGATTTCGTCGAAATCGACGAGGCGGTTACAGCATTTGCTGCGGCGGTCAAAGCCGATGATGGCGTGGCAATTTACCACCTTTGTCTCGGGATGGCTTTGCGCCAGCAGACACCACTTGCCAAAGACCTCGAAGAATTTACCCCACCAACACCCGCACACAAGGTCAAGCTGACCGCGGCGATGCAGGCCTTTGATCGTACCCTTACGATTGATGGCGATAATCCGCGTTGTATTTTTGAGCGTGGGGTAGCCCTACAGCTCATGCTTCGCCATCACGAAGCCATTGCGTCGTTTGATGCGGCGCTCGTGCTGTATGGTGAAGTTCACCCGCGTCCGCTGAGTGGTGATGCCGTAGCAGCGAGTATGCTCGACAAAAACGACCTCGCCGCACACATCCGGCAACGGCGAGCGCTCTCATTAGCGTTATTGCACCAATACGAGGCGGCGTTGGTGGATCAACGCTATGTATTGGCGGTTGCACCATTGTCAGTGCACGACCAATATATTTATGGGCGCTTGGCTTATTTGGCAGGCGATTTGGATGGGGCGTTGTCCGCACTGGCGAGCGCTGCGACTAGCATGCCTGGCAACGCCGCCGTACAGCAGTGGTATGGGGTGGTGTTGTTTGGCCGTAATCGCCTCAAAGAGGCGATTACAGCGCTTGAATTAGCCAATGATTTGCTCCCCAACAATGGTACGATTAACGCGTTGCTACGTGATGTTTACAAGGCTGACCAGCGCATCGACCGTGCGATTAGTGCGGCCCAACGCGCCACTCGTTATGATTCTGCCAATCCCGATAATCATTACCAATTGGCGAAGTTGTATATGGAAACCCACCGCAATGGTGATGCGCGGGCGGCAGTGATGGTCGCGATTACCCTCAAAAACGACGTCATTGCCTGGCATATGTTGCTTGGTGATGTTTGTGCGCAAATGGGCATGTTTGATAATGCCCGCAGTGCATATCTGAGTGCTACAAACCTCGACCCCGAAAGTACCGCACCGCTCTATGCCTTGTCGCGGTTGTTGGTGTTGCAAGGGCGCATCAATGATGCCATCAGCAACCTCGAGCAGGCACTGTTGCGTGATCCCCAAAACGGTGCATGGTACTACGAGTTGGGGCAACTTTATGAGCAACGTGGCGACCAAGATATGGCACTGGCTGCCTACAACAAGGCGATTTTGTTAGATGGTGACAAATCAGCTTATTATCGCGCTGCCACCAAAATCGAAGCCAAACACCAAGCCAAAACCAAAGAGACTCCACCGGCTGCGGCGGCTACCGAAGTGGTCAAGCGGCATGCCCACAAATTCACCAATGAAGCCGAAATGTTTTTGGCGATGGGTGATGTGAATTTTGAACAAAAGCTCTATGACACTGCGCTCGAATTTTATCAATCCGCATTAGCCAATGATATGACCTATGCCATGTCGTGGTGTCGGGTGGCGCAGACCAAAGTCAAATTGGGGCGATTTAGCGATGCCGAGAATGATTTTTATCAGGCATTGCGCCATGACCCCAAATGTGTCGAAGCCTACGTGGGGTTGGCTACGATTGCAAATAATGCGCGGAATTTGGTTGATGCGATTGAACATTTGCGGATGGCCGTGTCGATCAACCCCAATGCGGTGGCGTATCAAGTCGATTTAGCCGAGGCATTGTATGCCCTTAACCAAAAGGAAGAGTGTCAACAAACGCTCCGTAAAATGCTCAAATATTTGCCGTCTGATGCGGCATTGTTGGTGCGCTTTGCGGAATTAGCGATGAAAGTGGCGCTGATCGATGATGCGCTGAGCGTGTTGCAACGGGCCATCCGTGTTGATGATGGTGTGGCGCGTGCCTACTTGCTGATGGGGCGAATTTATCGCCAAAAAAGCGAAACATCCAAGGCAATCGCTGCGTATCGGCGTGCACTCAAGTTGAGTCCTGACCTCAAAGAAGCCCAACACGAATTAACCATGGTCTCGCCACTGTCGGTGTTTACGCGCCGGCGCGATGTTGATTAAGGGATAGAGGAGCTACCAGATGGAAATGCGTAAGCCTGATGCAGGGTATGCCCAACCTATCCCAGCGCTCGATGTATCACTCCGCTCAGCGCTACCCAACGACGATGTGTACATTCCCGACGCTCGTTTGCCGGATTTGCTGCCGTTTGATCATGTCTGTCGGGCCTGTGAATTAGCTATTGCCAAGGGTGATTACCAGGCTGCTTGGCATGGTGCCCAAGCCTTGATGCGGCGTTGTCCCGAAGCACTCATGCCGAGTATGTTGTTGGGGCGTGCGTTGCTGGTCGGTGACAAACCAGGTCTGGCGATGACCCACTTTCGTTTGGTGATTACCCGCAACGCAATGGATGCGCAGGCCTGGCATGGTTTGGCGAGCGCCTTGACGGCTTGTCAGCAGTTCCCTGCCGCCGCTGCCGCCACTCGGCGTGCGGTGTGTAATGCACCACTCAATGAACATGGCATCCCGACTGATGCGGCAACTGCCGTTCCATCGGCATTGGGGATGATTTATTTGCGTCGTGGTATGGCAGAGATGGCGGTGGTGGAGTTGGGCAATACGTTGCGCCAATCACCGCCGCGAAACGATTTGCAGTGGGGGTATATTGAAGCGCTACGCCAAAGTAATCGCATCGAAGAAGCCCAGCGTCTGCTGTCGCATCATGATTTTGTGCTCGAACCTGAGCTCCCCCTCCTTTGTCTGCGGGCCTTATTGAGTAGCGCAACAGATGTGCTAGCCGTTACCCGTGAGCAAATTACGGCAATGGACCCCGATGGTACATACCAACGCGCCTTTTTTGCCCCGCATGCCGTGCCGTGGCCATTGACTGCCCAACCAATGATTGGCTGGGATCACGACATTCATGCGCTCGCGAAATATCTGCTCGCTACCCCCAACGTATCTGTGCTTGCGCATACGGCTGATGCCGTCGCTCCAGCTATGCCAGTGAATCTACCACCGCATCACGATCATACTGCATCACAATCACGTCCGGTTATCCCGGCAACCGTTAATGATGGCCAAGCGCATCTGTTGTTAGGGCATCGCGCCGCACTGGTGCGGCGCTTTGGTACTACAGGTTGGCGTGCAATTGACGAGCGCATCCAGCATGTCTGTCGGGTATTGCGGCAACAAGGGATGCTTGTGGTCGCAGGGTACATTGACGTCCCTGGCAGTCTCGCCATTCTCGATATTCCGGTGCCAGCGCCGATTGCTCCCGATGCTATGGCGATTCGTGATGCTGTTCGTGCTATGGCAGCCCAGCTCCAATTGCGTGGTTGTGAGCTCACCACCTTGGTGCTGATTGGCGGGGATCAATGCATTCCTTTTCACCGCATCCAAAACCCCATCCCCGATGATGAACCACAGATTTTGTCCGATAATCCGTATGCGTGTGATGATGCCGGGTATTTGTTGCCGCAACGGATTGTGGCTCGGTTGCCTGAAGGCGATAGCGATGACCCGCAATTACTCATTGGCATGCTTGAATCGATGGCGCAGTACCACGCCCAAGCGCAGCACCAAGGCCAAGCGGGTTTTGATATCGCCACCTTGTTGCGGATTCGCACTACCCCAGCGCATCGTCTTGCGGTGGGTGTGGCCGCCGATGCCTGGCGTGAGCCGTCACAACTCGTGCTCCGCAATCTGCACGTCGATGCCAAACTCTTGACTTCTCCCCCACTTACTGCCCAAAACGTTGCCGCTCGTACATTGGTTGGTCGCGAAGTAATCTACATCAATCTGCATGGCGCGGCCGGTATGCCTCATTTTTATGGGCAGTCTGCAAGTGGCTGGGGGGCTGCGAGTGCCTTGCCCATTGCCATTAGCCCCCATCATTTGACCCGTACTGTGGTGGCTGGGGCGATTATCATCAGCGAAGCCTGTTATGGCGCTGAATTAACCGGGCGTACCATCTACAATTCGGTACCACTCAAGGCCTTGTCCGAAGGAGCGTTGGCCTTTGTGGGATCGACCGTCAATGCCTATGGCAGTGCGGCGGCTCCCTTGCTCGGCGCCGATTTGTTGTTCGAACGAATGACCCGCTACCTTGCCGATGGGATGCCCATCGGGATGGCCCTGCACTTTGCCCGCCTCGAATTCGCCCAAGTCATGTATGACCGCCAAGGGTTTTTGGATGATGTCGACATGAAAACGTTGATTGAATTCGTTTTGCTTGGTGACCCGTGGGCCGCCATCAAAGGAACCCAACTACAACCTGCGATTCAACACACGTCGCATAGTGGCAGCCTGAAACTGTTGACGGTGGCGCGTGTGCCCAAGGTCGTGCGACGCATGAACCTGCGTGAAACCGATGTCTCGCCCGATATGCTCCGCCGTGCCAAAGAAATTTTGCAGAAATATCTGCCCGACAACAGCGCTTCGCCGTTGTCGATTGTCGCCACCACCAACCCCTACTACCAATCCAAAGGATTGAGTACGCCTGATGTGCGCTTTAGTATGAAGTCGCTGATGCAAACCAGCGACGGCCAATGGCTGCCCCGTAATGCCCATGTCACTCTCAGCAACCAATTGCTCAGCAAAGCAGTGTTGAGTCATTGATTGCCTCCATTTGTTTGCGTTGCGGGTAACGCATATAGCCATCAGCACATATACAATCCCGTCATACCGCAATAGTGTGTGACGGGATTGTGGTCTGCCGCGCCGGTGAATTGTTATGGTGCTGATTCACGTTGCGGGTCGTTATTTTTTTGTCAAAAGTGTCTGGGCAGCCTGGTCAATATGCGCTTGTGCCCCACGGATAATTGGGTCATTGGCAGTAGTGCCGACGATGGGGTGGGGTGGGGCACTAACAATCCGTCGTGGCTGCAGGCTGGCTGGGATGCTGAGCTGATCGGCGGCGTTGTCCCACGCTAGTGGGCGCTGGATGTGGGGCGCCTCCCAGCCGTAGTGGTGCGCCAAAAACTGCATATAGGCCGCCGCTGATTGCGCCAACGTATGCTGTTGCGCTACGTAGGCGCGGGCATTGGCGGCGAGGGCGGCACGGAAGTCGGGGCGCTGTTGACACAAAAACAACGCTGTTTCGAGGAACTCAGCCTCGCTCCGGTCGAGTGGCACGTGGATGACGGCGGTGCTGGGGATTTCGTTAAATGATCCACTGGCTGTCACAAACGTCGGTTTGCCTGCTGCCAACAAGCGTAATAGGCTGGCTGAGGTTTCGCCAGCAGTGGGGTGGCGCAAATTGATGCAGACATCTGCTAACGCCACATAGGCGTTGAATTCGCTGGCCGACACATACCCCGTTACATGCACCGCCCCACTAGTGCCAGTGCGGCGCACCAATGTATCGAGTGCAACGTTGGGCGAGATGCTACCGACAATGACATAATGTGCGTTAATCCCTGCCCGCCGCAAGGTACGGAGCGCCCGCAATACTTGATCCGTGCGTTTATAAGGATTGACGTGGCCAAACGATGCCATCACAAAGGCATCGGCACCGAAATTGAGTGGGGTGCGCAAGTGCGTCACGTCGATAGCAGGTAGTAGCGGTACCCCCATCGGTACGACTGCAGTGGGCAGCTGGGGGGTGAGGGTGTGGACCGCATCAACGACGTATTGGCTATGACTCATCAATGCAGTGGCGTTGGCGAGAATGGGTTGACACAGTGGCATCGCAAACACGGCATCGTCAAATACACCCCGCAACATGCGGGTGGCCACTCGTTCACCAGTAGCACCGTAGTGCTGTGTGACGAGCTGTTGATAACTGGGGATATCATGGCGGTGAGTGGCATAGTACTGCAACATGAAGTGATGCACGACCAAGTCGTGGAGTACGATTATTCCGGGGAGTTGTTGGGCGACATCCCAGATCTGGCAATGCGCCGTGCTGTTGCCCATGTGATAAATGATTGCGTCGTAGGCTTGCTGGTGCTGGTCAGCAAGCAAATTAGTGATGGGGCGGAGGTTGAGGTGTGCCGAGAGTTGCGGATTGCTGGGGGTAATCCCAATATCGTGATAAAGGGTAATGTCGGCGTATTGGGCGAGATAAGGGAGTAAATCCTCACTATAATCAGCAATGCCAGACGGCACAGGATTGATTGGACTACAGTAGGCAATTCGCCGCATCATATCCTCTTTTTGATAAAACGGTCAGAATAGAGTTTTGTACGTTTATGGTACGGATAAAATACACGGCTATTATGCCATATTTTTGGCAAAATTGACGTGTGATATGCTACAATTACGCTGATATGCTTGTAACGAGGTAGTATGGATATTGTGCTCGGTGTGGTGCGTTACCTGTTTGTAGGGACAATTTTTGTTGGTGGTGGGATGGTATTGCGGTCAATTGTGTTGCTTGCCATCCAAAAAAGCCAGTCGAAATCGTCAGGTGAATCGCAATGACAATCCGGCTGATGCACGTGTCTGATGTCCATGCGGGTCCCCCCTTTGCCGCCGAGATAGCCGCCGTGGTGGCTCGTGACGCTCACGCCTATGCGCCCGATGTCTTTGTGGTTTCTGGTGATTTTGTGCAACGTGCCGACGACATCACCCAATGGCAAACCATCACGAGCTGGCTCGCGCAAACCCCGCAACCATGCTTCGTGGTGCCTGGCAATCACGACGTCCCGCTCTATGATGTCTGGAATCGTCTGTTCAATCCGTATCTCCACTATACCAAGCACATCAGCACCGATTTGATGCCCGTAATGCATCTTGCGGGTGTGAGTTTGATTGGTGTCAATACCGCATTTGGCTGGACGATAGATGGTGGTTATCTCTCACCGGCCCAGCAGGCGCATATGCGTACGGCTGCTGCGCTTGTGCCTGTGGGGAATCGACGGGTGGTGGTGATGCATCATCACTTGGTCAATCCTCCGGGTGCTGGTCGGCGTAATCGCGTTGCTAATCCGCATGCTATTGCTGCCTTGCTCGACGAATGCCAGATTGATGTGGTCATGACTGGTCACATTCATTTGTCGTATGTTGGTCATACGCGTGACTTGGTACCGTCGTTGGCCCGTGGTACGATTATTTGTCAGGCGGGTACGGCGACATCGCGGCGTGGCAAAGGTCGTGAGCGCCATATGTGTGCCTACAACACGCTCGAAATTTCGGCGACGCAGGTGGTGATTCGGCGTCATGTGTACGATGCGCATACGCATCGATTTGTCGTCCATGTTGCACATCATGAGGAGTTGCCGGCATAGTTGTATGTCGTGCCCAAAAATTTATGCTGCAATTTGAAGATCAACAACTTGTGCAATTTGTGCTTGCAGGTGATACTGCGGCATTTAATGATTTAGTCGAACGTCACCAATCACGAGCGTATAATCTCTGTGTGCGGATGTTGGCTGATGCAGACGCTGCTGCCGATGTTGCCCAAGATGCCTTTATTTCGGCGTATAAGCATTTGCCGTCACTGCGTGGCGAATTCCGACCATGGTTGATGCGGATTGTCGCTAACGCCTGTCGTGATGTGTTGCGTAGCCAAAAACGCCGCCCGAGTGTGTCACTTGACCTCGAACGCGACGACGATGATGCCCCGGCCATGCAATTCGCTGATACTAGTGACGGCCCCGAAGCGGCCTTGATGAAAAGCGAACTCCAAAAAACAATCGCCGTCGCTTTGGGAGCAATTCCCGATGACCAACGCGAAGTCATCATATTGAGCGACATCCAAGGCTTGTCATACCAAGAAATCGCTGATGTGACAGGAATCAATATTGGTACGGTGAAATCTCGGCTCAATCGCGCTCGGTCGCGATTACGGGAATTACTTTTAGCTGCGGAACTCTTACCGAGGGTCAGGCGTCATACTCATGAAAGTAACACGTAGGTGCAATCATGAAGACTAATCCCACATTAACCGATCAAGATTTCCAGCAATTATCCGCGTTGCTCGATGGTGCATTGTCATCTGCTGATGCTACGCTGTTGCGTCAGCGCATGCAAACCGATGCGGCGCTCCAAGACGCATATACCGAGCTGGCATTAACCCAAGACGCCATGCGTACCATGCCCACCCTCAAGCCACCGCGCTCGCTTCGCATTGATCCGCAGCGCTTACATCAGGCCCGTGGCTTGCGCTGGTGGTTGATTAGCCCTCCTGGCGGGCAACTCTTCCCTACCCTCGGCGTAGCCATGAGCCTCTGCTTCTGTCTGCTGTTTGGCGCAGTCGCCATGCAACCTGTCGAAACGCACACACTCAAAGGTGCGGTGACGAGTCCTGCCACAGAAGTCGCTCCAGCTGATCAATCAGTGGTGATTGCGCCGGATGCCAATCCACTTGCCGGTACGCCATGGGCGTGGCTCGGCGCGGTGACTGGTGCTGGTATATTGGGGGGTACGGTGCGCTGGTCATGGCAAATCCGAAGTCGCAAACGCGCCGCCAAGAGGTAATTGTTCGTGCCACAACGCCGTAATGCCATCATCGGCATGATTATCTTGATGATTGCCATTAATGTCGGCTTTTACTTTATCCCTATCGATTACACCATCCTCGGCAATTATGCAATTGCCGGGGTTTTTGGTGTGACTGCGCTGGCCACTGCTACTATCATTGTGCCCGTACCATATATCCCTGTGGTTATGCATATCGCCCAGCAATACCACGACCTTTATCACTTCGTGTTGGTGGCGTTGGCTGCCGGGCTAGGGTCAGTGGTTGGTGAAATGAGTGGTTATGCAGTAGGGCGGAGTGGTCGTCACGCTTTCGAGAGCACGCGCTTTTCGCGCTGGGTGGCTGCCCAAATGACCCACCCTGTGCGCGCCTTTGTGGCATTGTTTGCCTTGTCTGCTCCACCGAACCCCTTGTTTGATGTGGCGGGGATGGCGGCAGGTGCATTTGGGGTGCCTTTTGGGATCTTTGCCAGCGCCGTCTTTTGTGGGCGCTTTGTGCGGATGCTCGGGATTGTCCTCGTCGGTGCTTTTTTCGTCGTCGGTAAGTAGGCGCGTCATTGGATGGTGCGGTGGTGTGGAGGCGCGTCATTGGATGGCGCGGTGGTGTGGAGGGGCGTCATTGGATGGCGCGGTGGTGTGGAGGCGCGTCATTTCATGGCGCCCTGTGCACACCTCTGCGACCTCTGCGTGCTCTGTGCGAGATAAACGACAACCCTCCTTGTACCTTGTGCGAGACAAATCGAATTCACGTTACAATACCTGCAGTAGGTATGACACATATGTGATGGAGAGTTTCGCGATGTCTGAGCCGCCCCGGATTGTCACCGCCAATGCGTCAGACGACGAACAGTACGATGAAAAAAGCCTGCGCCCGCGGCGCTTATCAGAATTTATCGGCCAAGAAAAAGTCGTCGAACAAATATCTATCAGCATCGATGCCGCTCGCGGGCGGAGCGAATCGCTCGACCATACCCTGCTCTATGGCCCACCAGGACTCGGCAAAACCAGCCTGGCGATGATTTTGGCCAATGAAATGGGCGTACAAATCAAAATCACCTCTGGCCCTGCCATCGAACGCCAAGGGGACTTGGCGGCGATTTTGACCAATCTACAACCAGGCGATATTTTGTTTATCGACGAAATCCACCGCCTCAATCGTGCCATCGAAGAAGTGCTCTACCCCGCCATGGAAGACTTTGCCCTCGATATCGTGGTAGGCAAAGGCCCCGGTGCGCGCAATCTGCGCCTCAGCCTGCCCAAATTCACCGTGATTGGGGCCACGACGCGATTGGCGTTGCTGACCTCACCCTTGCGTGATCGTTTTGGACTTGTCCAGCGCATGGAATTTTATTCGGTCGATGCCCTCAACGACATTGTCGTTCGGGCTGGGCGCATCCTCGGCGTCCAAATGACCCCCGAAGGTGCCCGCGAAATCGCCGCCCGTGGTCGCGGCACCCCGCGTATCGTCAATCGCTTGCTCCGCCGAGTGCGTGACTATGCCCAAGTGGTCGCTGATGGTGTCATCACCCAAGAAGTCGCTGTGCGCTCGTTGACCAGCCTCGAAATCGATTATCTCGGCCTTGACGAAAACGACCGCCGCTTGATGCGTGCCATTATCGAAATGTTTGGTGGCGGACCAGTTGGTTTGTCAACCTTGGCTGCTGCCCTTGCCGAAGAAGTGGACGCTGTCGAAGATGTCTATGAACCCTTTTTGCTCCAATTGGGGATGCTCCATCGTACCCCTCGCGGACGGGTGGTGACTCGCCGCGCTTACGAACACCTCGGCCTCACTGCCCCCGATCATGCCGGCGAAGGCAAAACCAGCGAACAACGCCGCTTTTTTTAGGATTTGCATGTATATTGACGAATTCACCAATTACGATATTGCCCAACTCTTTGCGGCTATTGCTGATTTGATGGAAATTCTCGGCGAAGATCGCTTCCGCGTCATCGCCTATCGCCGTGCCGCCACGGCCGTTGGTGATGCACCAATGGCGATTACCCAGCTGTACCAGCAACAACAGCTCGACCGCGTCGAGGGTTTGAGCAAAGGGATGGCCGAAAAAATCGCCGAGTTGTTTGTGACCGGCGACATCGAATACTACTCTCGCCTCAAAGAGCGCATGCCCGTCGGCGTGCGTGAATTGTTGCGCGTGCCCCATATCGGTCCGCGCACTGCCGGTCGTCTCTACAATGAAGTAGGGATTACTGGGCTGGCCGATTTGCGCGACGCCATCGATAACGGCCGTTTGGCCCAAATCAAAGGCATTGGCGCTCGCACTGTGGCGGGAATCCGTGAAGGTATTGATGCCGTCGCCGACCGCGAAGAACGCACCTTGTTGCTCCACGCTTGGCAGATGGGGCAAGCCTTGCTCAACGAAATCCGTCAGTTGCCCACCGTCAGCGATGTCGCTTGGGCTGGTAGCCTGCGCCGTGGCCAACCTACCATTGGTGACCTCGATATCGTAGTCGTCAGTCACGACCCACGCGCCTGTGCCATGCAGATAAGTACGCTCACACTATTGGTCAAACCAGTGGTACAGCAGCACCAGGTGCTGGCGCGCCTGCAAAACGGCATGACCCTCGAGGTACAGCTCTGCACACCCGCCACGTGGGGTGCCACCTTGGCAATGTATACCGGTAACGATGCCCATCGTGTGTGGTTGCAAAAACAAGCCCTGCACCACGGGTTTACGCTTGACCGTGACGGTTTATACCGCCACGGGGTGGTGTATGACGTGCCCGATGAAGCGCAATTGTATGCCTTGCTGGGGATGGCGTGGATTCCCCCAGAGCTGCGTGAATACTACACTGCCGACGTTGCTCCACCACAGACAATCGCACCACTACTAGCACTCGGTGATTTGCAAGGTGATTTGCACATGCACACTACGTGGAGCGATGGAAGCGGCTCTGTTGCCCAGATGGCCGAATCTGCGCGGGTGTGTGGCTACACCCATGCTGCGATTACTGACCACGGTGCCTTGATTGGCGTCACCAACGGGCTCGACAGCAAACGTTTGCGTGCGCAACGCCTCGAAATTGATATGATTAATGCGGAATACCGTGCCGCCGGTGTTGATTTCCATCTGTTACACGGCGTTGAAGTCGATATTTTGGTGGATGGGCATTTAGCCCTACCTAACGGCATATTGCACGAGTTGGATATTGTGGTGGCGTCGCCACATATCAACCTCCGGCAAACTCCTGAAGTAGCCACTCAGCGTTTGCTCAAAGCAATCGCCCATCCCGCCGTCGATATCATCGGCCATCCCCGTGGCCGCATCCTTGGTGGGCGTGTTGGGGCGCCAGTTGACATGGATCGGGTAATTGTGGCCGCAGCCCAACACGGAGTGGCTCTTGAAGTCAACTCTGGCCCGGACCGTCTCGACATCGACGGCGAATTGGTGCAGGCGGCGTTGGCGGCAGGTGCACTGATTAGTGTCAATAGCGACGCCCACGACGTAAGCAACCATGCTTGGATCGAGCAAGGGGTGGCGACGGCTCGGCGAGGTGGCGCCACGCCAGCTCATGTCATCAATACTTGGTCGTTGTCCCAATTGACGACGTATTTGGCACGCGAACGCCGCACGTAAGGAATAGTATGTGGACGAAACGCTTGATGTGGATTGCCGATGTCGGATTTATCTGCTATTGGAGTGTCACTGCATTGCATCTTTTGCCTGTAGCATGGCTGTATGCCGAGCATGACAACCCGCTTATGGTGGCGTGGAATTGGTCTTTTTTTCCATTAGATATGCTGGCGTCAATTACCGGTTTGTGGGCCTTGTTGCGACCGCATCAATCCGATACGCTCACAACCATATCGCTGACATTGACGATGGTTGCTGGTGGGATGGCGATTGGGTTTTGGGCATTCCGTGGTGAGTTTGATTTGGGCTGGTGGCTGCCCAATCTCTTTTTGTTCATCTTTCCGATTCCTGCATTGTGGCAATTAATCACCAAAAAACAGCCGACATAAAGGAGCATGCTATGGCGACAATTTTTACCCGCATCATCAATGGCGAAATCCCCGCAGTGAAGCTTTATGAAGACGCCGACACTTTGGCCTTCCTCGACATTGCACCGGCCTCGCCTGGCCATACCTTGGTGATTTGCAAAAACGAAGTCGCGACGCTGACGGAATTAAGCGACGCACAATTGGTGGCGACCGCGCGGACGACGCAACGGGTGGCTACGGCGATTCAGCAGGCGTTGCAACCAGATGGCATTAATATTATGCAAAATAACGGAGCGGCAGCGGGCCAAACGGTATTCCATTATCACGTGCATGTTATTCCCCGTTGGCACGACGACGGTGTGGTCCAGTTTTGGCAACACAAAACGCTGTCATCAGCTGAATTTGCCGAAATTGCCGCCAAAATCAGTCAGGCACTTTGATTTGATGATGCAAATAGCAAATGCACATGAAGTTCCGCTTGACAACCCCATCTCTTTCATAGTATTATTATCCCTACCGCCAAGGGGCGTCGCAATCGTAGCGGTCATCGTAACGATTGTGAGCAGTTAAAACAAATTGCTCTTTGACAAAGGGATGCAATTTGTGGTACACTCTCAAACGTTGTCAAAACAACCTACTCCTCCGAGTAAGTGACAACGCCAAATTGAGCAGATAGAAAGTCCGATTGCAAAGTCGGCAGTTTTTTATCGTCTCTGCACCTTCACAACTGAATCGTGACAACCATATAACGTGTACTGTTTCTGTCAGCGTGGGCGGTCCTACATACGCAAGTGTGTGGTTCTACCACTTATGAAGAGTTTGATCCTGGCTCAGGACGAACGCTGGCGGCGTGCCTAATACATGCAAGTCGAACGCATCCTTCGGGGTGAGTGGCGCACGGCTGAGTAACAC
>Ga0214917_10001316_pt1 | contig 31983 bp, 25 predicted proteins | sample LL_1208_BB_MetaG_FD_177983 | JGI IMG/M metagenome (GOLD analysis project Ga0214917, IMG submission 177983) | Freshwater microbial communities from Lake Lanier, Atlanta, Georgia, United States - LL_1208_BB | ecosystem: Environmental > Aquatic > Freshwater > Lake | place: USA: Georgia | collected... | reverse complement strand
TATATAATCTGCATTTCATGAAAAAAATTGAACTTAGAATCGTAGCACTATCGCATAGTGTATCACAGTCAAATAACTATGCAGTTGTATTAGGAGAAATTTCAGGATTGAGAAGAATACCGATTGTCATTGGAAGTTTTGAAGCACAAGCCATTGCGGTTGCAATGGAAAAAATGACACCAAACAGACCCTTAACTCACGATTTGTTTAAAAATACCATAGAAGCATTTAGAATCGAAATAAAAGAAATTGTTATTAACAATCTTTTAGATGGTATTTTTTATGCTAAGTTAATCTGCGAAAGGGAAGGCGAAATTATTGAAATGGATTCAAGAACTTCTGACGCTATCGCACTGGCTGTTAGATTTCAATGTCCTATTTACACTTACGAATTTATCATAGATACAGCCGGAGTAGAACTAGAAGAAAATTCCAATGAGGAAATAGAAGAGGAAGAATCCGATAATCTGATAGGAAAAAATGCAAATGAAAAACAGGAAGCATTAAGTAGTTACTCTCTTGAATCCCTTCAAAATATGCTAATGCAAGTATTAGAAGAAGAAAACTATGAAAAAGCGGCAATCATTCGCGATGAAATTGATAAAAGAAAAAGAGATTTAGATTGATCAAAATTGCTTTTAATGTTTTCAACTTTAACCTTCAAAGTGTATATTTTTTAGGACATCTATCACCTTTTCAATCATTTGCTCAGATATATCTAAATGTGTAACCAACCTAATGGTTGATGGCCCAAAAGCTGAGGCTTTTATTCCTTTATCTGCAAGTTTTACAAGAAATTCGGCTGAAGTCAAGGGTTTCTTTAAATCAAAAATTAAGATGTTGGTTTTGACAGGTTTTACCCCTTCTACATAATCCAGATTTTCTAAACAAGTTGCAATTTGTTGTGCATGTAAATGATCCGTTTTTAATCGCTTTACATTATTCTCAAGAGCATAAACACCTGCTGCAGCTAAAAAACCCGCTTGTCTCATTCCTCCTCCCATTACTTTTCTAATGCGCCTTGATTCAGCAATAAAAGCTTTATTTCCTAAGAGCAATGATCCTACAGGAGCACCTAAGCCTTTTGAGAGACAGATGGAAATGCTATCAAATACTTTGCCATAATCCTCAGTTTTATCACCAGTTTCTACTAATGCATGAAATAGCCTTGCGCCATCAAGATGCAGTTTTAAACCAAGCATTTCACAAGATTTTTTTATTGGCAGGATTTCAGCTAGGGTATAATAGTTTCCACCTCCCTTGTTCGTGGTATTTTCTAATACGACTAAGGTAGATTTAGGTAACCAATCTGCAGGATTTTTAAATGCAGTCTCCACCTGATCGGCGGAAATTTTACCAAAGACTCCATTTATTAAATTCACTCCGATTCCGGAATGAAATGCATATCCGGCAACTTCATATTGAAAGACATGTGAAGTGGCTTCACAAATCATCTCATCGAGAGGCCTTGTGTGCATTTTTATAGCAATTTGATTTGTCATTGTCCCCGATGGACAAAACAATGCAGCTTCCATACCAAACAATTTTGCTGCTTTTTCTTCCAGAAAATTTACTGTAGGATCGTCTTTAAATACATCATCACCCACGGGTGCTTTCATCATTGTCTCCAGCATTGCCGGGCAAGGTTTTGTAACAGTATCAGAAATAAGATTAATTTCCATGAATAAAAATTTCAGGTAAAATTAAATTAAAATTTTATTTTAAATTAAAAATCAATTAATTCAAACCTATTAATTATATTTGAGTTAAAGTCAATTACTTACCATTTTTCTTTTTCATGCTGTCATCAAAAAATTTAAATAGTAAACAAGAAAAAAGAGCGCAATCAACTGAATCCCTTCAAAATAAAAATGAAGGGTTAAACTCCTTTCATGAAGATTTCCATCATAAATCCACACAATCGACTCAATTAAAAGAAATAAATCATTTATACAAACAAAATCAAAATTTATTGAATATTCAGAGAATGGCGGATAATAGTCCATTAAATGAAAAATTAATACAGCTTAAGCAATTAGCAAATAGTGTTAACCAGCAAAAACAACCTGCTTTTCAGTTCAAAAAGAACAATACAGGTTTACCTGATCAATTGAAGGCTGGGGTAGAAAATTTATCTGGTATTTCTTTAAATGATGTAAAAGTTCATTATAATTCTGATAAACCTGCTCAGTTAAATGCACATGCTTATGCGCAGGGAACAGATATACATATTGCCTCAGGCCAGGAAAAACATTTGCCACACGAGGCTTGGCATGTAGTGCAGCAGAAACAAGGGAGAGTTCAGCCTACTGCCATGATGAAGGCTAAAGTGCCCATTAATGATGACCAGAGTTTAGAAAAGGAAGCTGATATAATGGGTAAAAGGGCTTTACAAATGAAACCTTTTTCTCTTTCAGATTATAGGACAGAAAAAACGATTCAGAAAATAGGGATAATACAAAAAGCGGGGGCTAACCTCAGTGATGAATTTGAAGACCAATTAGCCATGGAAACGCCAGGTAGGGATGCCATAGATGAATCTTTTAACGTAATGAATTTAATTGATATATTATACCACACAACTACCAAAGAAGGTTCAGATTCCAGTATTCTTGAACGAATAGATCCAAATTTTTTTAATTCATCATCAAGATTTGGTGGTGGATTTTATTTAACTAATGATGTAGCCACATCTGAAGCTGAAATAGCTCACCATAAATTAAATGCCTTTGTTACAATAGCTTATACCATTAACGGTGGAAAGATTCTTGATGCTACAGGAGAAGATGTTAAAGAAACTGTAAAAGATAATCCTCTTGGCCTAAGATCCATGGCACTAAGAAGAGGTTTTGATGGAATTGCCATTCCTTCATTACGAGGAGGTGGAATCAATGTCGTTTTATTTAAAAATTTCGGCATTTTAAAGGAGGGAAAAAAGATTATCAGCAGGATTCCTCCAAAAGCATAAATTAAATATTTAGGTTTGACTATTTAAATATCATACAATTATCAAAAATATTTAATCAAACATAAATGTCTCCTTTAAAAATCTGTATAGCAGGTCCTGTCAACCAAACATCTGAAAAAGTGGGAACTTCGTTATCATGGTTTGGTCTGAAACTAACATGAAGTAGCCCACCTTTAGCTTTAAGGCTCACCTCAAATTCTTCCACTTGCCAACCTTTGCTAACATAATATGCCATAGCAGCAGCGGTTACACCCGTTCCGCAAGCCAATGTTTCTCTTTCTACACCTCTTTCAAAAGTGGCCACTTCCAATCCATTCTGAGCATCAACCAGAAAATTAACATTCGTTCCTCCATCCCCAAAAATGGGATCTAATCTTATTTTTTTTCCTGCATTATAAACGTCAAAACCCTCTAAATCTGAAATAAACTCAACCCAATGTGGGCTTCCCGTATCGATGAAAAATCCATTTGGTTTAATCTGTACATTTGTCACTTCTTTTAAAGAAATCGAGTAATAATTATTTTCAAGGACTTTAAAGTGATGTAAACCATCTGTTGCCTTAAAAGTACCCTCATTCTTGATAATATTCAAATCATGTGCAAAAGCAACCATACATCTGCCTCCATTACCACACATTGACCCTTCATTTCCATCGGCGTTAAAATAGCGCATCTTAAAATCTACATAATCGTCCTTTTCGAGGAGGATTAATCCATCAGAACCTATTCCAAAATTTCTATGGCATAAGTTTTTGATTAAATCTGGATTATTGAAATCGAAGGGTAGAGATATTCTGTTATCGATTAACACAAAATCATTTCCCGCTCCGTGGTATTTATAAAAAATCAGAGGATTATTCATTTCTTAGAGAGTCTGGTTTTTGAGGCAATATCATGGGCTTTACCTCCATTTTTTGTTCATTAAATCCAAGGGGAACTTTTTTAACATAATGCAGCCAAGCAAGCCAACAAACAAAAAAAAGGATTAATCCAAGGCCAAAAAATGAAAATTTCCAACCCCAAATATTCCCTGTTGGAGGAGCAAACTGACGCAAAAATTCATCCTTTTCTTTTTGAATTTCTTCCTTACTTTTAGCCATAAATAAAATTTCTTTTACAAAGATAAAGAAATAGTGACATCAAGGTTATTTGACGGTTAATCGATAAAACATTTCAATAAAGTGAATGGGAACTCTTGGCTTCCCAAATTCTGAAGGCACTTCAAAAGGGTATATTTTACCAGTCGCATAAAATCCCAATTTTTCATACCAAGCAATAAGTTCGTGCCTTAAATGTACAACCTGGATTTGAAGATTATTTAATCTAAGGTTATTACCAAATGCGATTCCTTCTAAAACAAGCAGTTTACCTATTCCTGAACTTTGTAAATCAGGTTTTACGGAAAGCATTCCCAAATATAAATTATCCTCTTTTACTTCCAAAAATACAGAACCAACAATATTTTGATCATCATTTTTTGCCACCAATATAATTGATCCTTTTTTTGAGAGGAGTTTTAATAAATCATCTTCACTTGTTCTTTTATCTCCTTCAATCAAATCAGACTCATAAGTCCATCCCTTTTTAGCTTCTTCTCCTCTGTAAGCAAGATTTACTATTTTACAAATTTCAGGAATGTCAGATAAAAGAGCTTTGGATATTTTCATAATTTAAATATTTTGCCTAAATTCCAAAATTAATAAAATATGGAATCATGCACAAATCCCTTTTCATTCTCCTTTTTTTAAGTTCATACTATTTAAAAAGTCAAACTTTTTCAAATGCTGAAATTGAAAATTGGCAAAAAACAGCTAAAAATGTGACCATTATCAGAGATAATTATGGGGTGCCACATATTTATGGAAAAACAGATGCAGATGTCGTTTTTGGATTAATGTACACACAATGTGAAGATGATTTTACCAGAGTGGAAGAAAATTATTTAGATGCCTTAGGAAGATTGTCAGAATCATTAGGTGAATCCTATTTTTATCAGGATGTCAGGGCTAAAATGTATGCCGATACTTTAATGGCAAAAGAAAATTATTTGAAGTCTCCAGCCTGGTTAAAAAATTTATTAAACGGCTTTGCTGATGGAGTCAATTACTTCCTTTATAAAAATCCAAAGGTAAAACCGCGTATTTTAAACAGATTTGAACCATGGATGCCTTTACTATTTACCGAAGGTAGCATAGGTGGCAATATTACCATTATACCCATTCAGGGCATAAAAGATTTCTACGAAGGAAATGGAATGGGTTACCATGTACCAGAAATACCAGAATGGGAACAAGAACCAGCTGGATCTAATGGATTTGCCATTGCGCCCAAACTAACAAAAAATGGCTATCCATTGCTTCTTATTAATCCCCACACTTCGTTTTACTTTAGAACCGAAGTTCACTTAGTAAGCGAAGAGGGCTTGAATACATATGGTGCGGTTACTTGGGGTCAATTTTTTGTTTATCAAGGATTTAATGAAAATTGTGGATGGATGCATACCTCCAGTGCTGCCGATGTTGCGGATGAATATCTTGAAACGGTGGAAAAAAGAGGAAAGGACTATTTTTATCTTTATGAAGGTAAATGGTTGCCTGTAAAAACCAGGAAAGAAATCATTTTTTACCAGACCAAAACAGGTAAATCATCACGGGAAATTACCTTATATTTCACCCATCATGGCCCAATAATCGCAAGAAAAGATGGAAAATGGGTTTCTATTCGAATGATGACAGAACAAATTAAAGCCATTAGTCAATCCTATTTGAGGACGAAAACAAAAGATGTCAAATCGTTTGAATCTGTAATGAAACTTAATACTAATTCTTCCAACAATACTGTTTTTGCAGACCAATCAGGTAATATTGCCTATTGGCATGGAAATTTTATGCCAAAACGGAATTTAAGTTTTAATTGGAATGGAATTTTAGACGGAACCACCTCAAAAACAGAATGGAAAGGTTTTCATGAGGTAAAAGAATTAGTTCACATAAAAAATCCTCCAAATGGCTGGATTCAAAATTGTAATTCTGATCCTTTTACCGCATCGGGTAATTTTAGCCCAATAAGAGCTAAATACCCAAGCTACATGGCCCCAGATGAAGAAAATTTCAGAGGTGTAGCAGCAATAAAAATACTGGAAAAAGTAAAAGGGGAATGGACACTTGACAGTTTAATAAGTGCTGCATTTGATCCCTATTTACCCGGATTATCTAAGATTGTTCCTGACTTGATTAACGCATTAAAGGAAGATTTACCATCAAACCTTGCTTCACCTTTAAATGAACTGAAAAACTGGAATTTTAAAAGAGATTCTTTATCCATTGCCACTACACTGGCTATTTTCTATGGTGAAAATATTATGGAAACCGCCAGAAGTAAAAGTGGGTATGGTGCAAAATCTATGTTAAAACTTGAGGAATATGTTTTGAATCATTTAAATCAATCAGACAAAAAGGCAGCTTTTGAAAATGCCATAAATCAACTGTCCAGACAATTTGGAAGATGGAATATTGCATGGGGTGAAATAAACAGATTTCAAAGAATAAGTCCAGATATAAGACCTGTATTTGATGATCAGAAAGAGAGCCTTCCCGTAGGTTTTACTTCTTCTGCCTGGGGGTCTCTTGCTGCTTTTGGTTCAAGAACCTATGCTGGAACGAAAAAAAGATATGGTACTTTAGGAAATAGTTTTGTCGCCGTTGTAGAATTTGGGCCGAAAATAAAAGCTTATTCCATTGTTACAGGTGGCTCCTCAAGTAATCCAGAATCTGAACATTTTAATGATCAATCATTGAGGTATACCAAAGGGCAATTTAAAAAAGTCCATTTTTATAAAGAGGAGATTGATTCAAATGCGGTTAAAACATATCATCCTTAAAAATTATACAAAAGACAAAAATTATGAATAAAAGAACCTTTTTCAAACAATCTCTTGCCTTAAGTTTAAGTACTCCCGCTTTATTTAGAACCCTGGAAAAATTAAATCTTTCAATCTCAGATAAATCAGTTGAGGAAATTGCTATTGATGAAGATTATTGGCTGGGAATTAGAGGAGGATATCGGTTAAAACCTGATTATATCAACCTTGAGAACGGGTATTATTGTTTTATGCCTCAGGCAATCATGGAAGATTATCTTCATCACATAAGAGAAATAAATTACCAGGGTTCATATTATATGCGAACGGTACAGTGGGATAATAAAAGAGCCGTTTGCGGTCAATTAGCCAACTTATTGAACTGTGATGCAGAAGAAATCATTATAACCAGGAATACAACAGAATCTTTAGATACCGTTATTGGAGGCATTCATTGGGAAAAAGGAGATGAAGCTATTATGGCTAATCAAGATTATTTTGCCATGATTGAGCATTTCAGGCTATGTGAAGAGAGATATGGCATTGTCAGAAAAATTATAGATGTTCCCAATCTGCCTAAATCTGATGATGAAATCGTAGCGGTATATGAAAACGCCATCACAAGCAAAACCCGTCTTATAATGGTTTGCCATATTATTAACATTACAGGACAAATACTGCCTATCAGAAAAATTTGTGATATGGCACATAAAAAAGGAGTTGAGGTTCTAGTCGATGGAGCCCATGCTATAGGCCATTTCCAATTTGATATCAAAGATTTAAATTGTGATTATTATGGTTCAAGCTTACATAAATGGCTTTCAGCACCATTAGGTGCTGGAATGTTGTATATCAATAAGTCAAAAATTTCTGGCTTATGGCCTATGTTTGGTGATTTCGGCTATTCTTTGGAAAATATCAGGCGTTTAAATCATACTGGAACTCATCCTGTTGCTACTGATCTGGCTATTGGAAATGCTATTGAATATTTACATCGTATTGGTTTAGATAAAAAAGAGGCGCGGTTAAGATATTTGCAGAATTATTGGACCAGTAGTGTCAGAAATATTCCAAATATTGTCTTAAATACCCCCTCAGAACAACATAGAGTTTGTGGTATCGCTAATGTAGGCATAAAAGGAATGAAAACTTCACTGATGGCGGAAACACTATTAAAAAAATACAGAATCTGGACTGTAGCTATTGATGGTCAAGGAGTTCAAGGTTGTAGAATTGTGCCCAATATCTATACCACTACAAAGGAGCTTGATATTTTCATAGCTGCATTAAAGGAAATGGCTAACAGCTAAAAATTATTAAATTAATCTTTGGTAAAGATGAACTAACTGTTTAGTTAATAACTGAGCATCAAAATTTTTTGTATGCTCAAAACCTTTATTAATGGCATTTTGTCTTTGATCTTTATCACTCATAAAATGAATGATACCTGCTCGAATTTCCATTACATCACTGGGATTTACTAAATAGGCACCCTCCCCTGCTACTTCAGGAAGCGCGCTTTTATTACTCGTTATGACTGGTATCCCACTATAAAGCGCTTCTAAGACCGGTATCCCAAATCCCTCAAAATGAGATGGATAAATAAATACAGAGGCACTTTGATAAATATATGGCAAGTGTTCATTGGTGACATTTCTGAAAATGATTTTATCCGATTTTTCTTTTTGAAGACTGTTTAAAAAATTTCTGATTTGTTTAAAGTATTTACGATTTGATTTACCAACAATGACAAATGGTAATTGATATTCTTCAGGCAATAATTGCCAGGCCTTTAAAGCTGCCAATAAATTTTTTCTAAAGGTGATACTTCCTACAAATAAATAGAATTGTTTTGGAATTTGATTTTTACTAAGCACATTTTGAATGTCATTTTCATTATACTTAATTTTAAAACCCAACTGTACCGTTTGATATAGCACGTGAACTTTTTCAGGAGAAACAGAAAAAGTTTTACAAATATCCATTTTAGTAAATTCACTAATGGCGATGATTAAGTCCGCTTTATGGCAACTATACTTTATTTTGTAATAATGAATTAATCTGTCAAAAAAAGAATAATCCTCTTTAAAGGTTTGAAAAGCAATATCATGAATTGAAACTACCCATTTAATTTTGTTGGTTTTTGACCACTCAAAGGGTAATTCATTACTTAATCCATGATAAATCTGAATGTTTTGTTTATTTAAATCTTTCAGAATAAAAAACATCCTCCAAAGAAAGGAATTAAAAAATTTTGGATAAATAATTTGTGTATTCTTTAAATATAATAATTCTCTACCTATTGAATTGGGAGTAAAATGAGGAGTAAATAGAAATAAATTAAAAAAACTGGGATATGCATCAGATAAATTATGTAGGATCGTTCTGGCATAATTTCCTAATCCAGTAGCATTATGGAATATTCGTTTTGCATCAAAACCAATGATTAAATCAGACTGCGAAACTTTCTCCACATCCACAAGTTCTTGCAGCATTAGGATTATTGAAATAAAAGCCTTTACCATCAAGGCCACCCGAGAATTCCAGGGTTGTATTACACAAATATAAAAAACTTTTTAGGTCTGTGACAATTTTTACCTCATTGTCTTCGAAAACCTGGTCATTTGGTTTACTTTCATTGTCAAAATCCATCTTATAACTTAAGCCAGAACAGCCACCACTGGTTACAGAAACCCTTACAAAAAAGTCATCCTGCATATTTTGAGCTTCCCTAATTTCTTTAATTTTAGTTTTTGCTGATTCTCCTACGTACAACATAAGGTTAAAATTTAGGAGCTATTTTATTTAAAAATAAAATAGCTCCTTTAAAGGAAATCAATGTGAAGATGCAATAGCAGTAACCGCTATTCCATTTTTAGACTGATAATCGGCAATAGCCCCTTTTATTGCGTCCTCAGCTAATACAGAACAATGAATCTTAACGGGAGGCAGAGCTAATTCTTCAACGATATCCATGTTATCAATGGTTAAAGCCTGATCAATCGTTTTACCCTTTAACCATTCAGTAGCCAAAGAAGAGGAAGCGATGGCGGATCCACAGCCAAATGTTTTGAATTTTGCGTCGATAATGGTTTGCGTTGTAGGATCAACTTCAATCTGCAGACGCATAACATCCCCACATTCAGGTGCACCTACCAAGCCTGTTCCAACAGTAGATTTACTTTTATCGAGAGTACCTACATTTTTAGGATTTTGAAAATGATCCAGTACTTTTTCCGAATATGCCATAATTTATAAATTTATAGGAATGATTATAAGATTAATGTTCAGACCATTGTACAGTACTGAGATCTACTCCCTCCTTGTACATTTCCCAAATAGGACTTAAATTTCTCATGTGATTTACACCTGCAACCAATTTCTCAATAGCAAAATCAATTTCTTCCTCAGTGGTAAATCTGCCCAAACTGAAACGAATGGAAGAATGAGCTAAATCGTCCCCTAATCCAAGAGCAACTAACACATAGGAAGGTTCTAAAGATGCTGAAGTACAAGCTGATCCTGAAGAAACGGCTATATTTTGGTTAAAAGTCATCATCAATCCTTCCCCTTCAACATGTTTAAAACTTATATTTGTCACGTGAGGCATTCTGTATTGAACATTCCCGTTAATATAACACTCCTCTAAACGAGAGGTTAATTCACGTTCCAGCTTATCTCTTAACTTACTTAGTCTTTCGGCGTCACTATGCATTTCCATTCGGGCTATCTCGGCAGCTTTACCAAAGCCTACGATTCCAGGTACATTAAGGGTGCCAGAACGCATACCTCTTTCATGACCACCTCCGTCCATCTGTGCGGTAACTTTAACCCTGGGTGATTTTCTGCTCACATAAAGAGCACCAACCCCCTTTGGCCCATACATTTTATGGCTTGTCCATGCCATAAGATGGACACCTACTTCTTTTGGATAGGTAGGGATTTTTCCAACCGCCTGCGTTGCATCGCTCATAAATAAGACGCCATATTTTTCACAAATTGCACCTATCTCTTTCATAGGTTGAATAACTCCTGTCTCATTATTTGCCCACATAACAGAAACCAGAATAGTAGTAGGTTTAATGGCTGCTTCCAGCTCACTTAAATCTATTAATCCATCTTCAGCTACTTTAAGATAGGTTATTTCAGCCCCAGATTCCGTCAATTTATCACAGGTATCAAGAACTGCTTTATGTTCAGTCGTTACAGTGATAATGTGATTACCCTTCGATTTATACATCTCAAAAACCCCTTTAATAGCCAGGTTATCTGATTCTGTAGCTCCAGAAGTAAAAATAATTTCTTTAGGATCTACTTTTAAAAGCATTGCAATTTGCTCCCTTGCATAGTCCACACCCTCTTCAGCTTCCCAACCAAAAGGATGATTTCTACTTGCTGAGTTACCAGGTTTTTGATAAAAATAGGGCACCATTGTATCCACTACACGCGGATCACAGGGTGTTGTTGCGTTATTGTCTAAATAAACACGCATTGGTTCCTTGCTCATTATTTATTTTATTTAGATTTAATCTAAAAGAAAATCTTAATAGCAAATATAACCATAACTGTAAAATAAAAGTTTTGAATGGAGAGAAAAATCATTGATTTTTCTCAAAAAAATTTCCTTACATTTGAATAATTACCATTTTATAAAATAAATATTTATGGATAAATTAAATAAATTGTTCAAAGATTTTAATAAAACTAAAAGAAGTGACTGGGTCGAAGCAGCCACAAAAGACCTAAAGGATAAAACTGTAGACTCTTTAAACTATTCGTATTATGACACAACAGATATGCCAGCTGCGGTTTTTCCTGAAGACGTTAAACAACGTAGAGGACCCATCCTTTGGAAAAAAAATATTCAACCTGAATTGGGTATATACTTCAATGAAGAGATTTTAAGTAATAAATCCGAATTAGAGGTTTTAATCCATATGAATGTGAATAATTTCCTTCTTAAAGCATCGAATTTAAACGCTCATTTTTATCAGAAGCTCAATGAAGAATTTCCATATTCCAATTGGCTACTTGAAAATCAAAATGCACTGATATTACCTGATTCACAGATTTTTAAATTCCATCTTTTAAAAAGCAATCAGCTGAAAAGTTTGGATCAGGTTATAGAAATGATGAAAAAAGGGAAGGAATTGCTAAAAGCAACCTTACTCAATGATGAAGATATTAGCGTTACTGCAAAAAATATTTATTTCCTAAGAAAAATAAATAATAATTATTTAAATGAAATAGCTTTAGGTAGGGCTCAGAGAATTGTATGGCGAAACCTATTAAAAGTATTCTCAGTTCCTGATTCTTTACCCCCATTATTTAATTCAATTTTAAATGTAAATGATGATGAAAATCTATGTTTAATTGAAGCAACATCAAAAATGTTATCAGCCTTTTTAGGTGGAGCAGACCAGGTATTTATTGAAATGAACAAAAACAGTCAACGTAAATATCTGAATAATTTAGTTCACATATTTAATATCCTAAAAATGGAATCTGGCATTGGAGAAGTAATGGATCCAGCCGCTGGAAGTTATTATCTTGATGAACTAACAACAAAGTTAGCCAATAAAATTTGGGAGAATTTAAAATCCTGATTCATTCATTTTTTTTGTCATCAGTTGAACGATTTTGAATTTCTCGAAGAATATTTTTGCAAAGGACCTTAATATGGTGTATAATGGAATAGCTAAAACCATTCCGGTAATTCCTCCTAAATTAGCACCCACTAAAATAACAACAAAAATCTCCAAAGGGTGAGCCATAACTGATTTTGAAAAAATAACAGGTTGAAAAAGATAATTATCAATAAATTGCATAGAGGAAAATATTGCAAGTACTTTTATAATCTGTGGAAAGACCTCTGAATAAAAAGAAAGATCTAAATTAGAGGACAAGGTTATTAATACGGCAAAAGCAGCACCAAATATAGGCCCAATATAGGGTATTAAATTCATCAATGCCGCAAAAAATGCGATGATTAAAGCATTTTTAATTCCAAATATTGACAAGGATACCACCATATATATAGTAATTAGCAACATTTGTAACAAAAGGCCATTAAAATATCTGGATAAGATTTTGATTGAATCCTGAATAGCGTTTTGAGTTTGTTCTACATATTGATCAGGAACCAGCGTCAGCAGAAAACTTAAAAACATACCTTGCTCCTGGATAAAAAAGTAAGATATAAACAAAATAGAAGCAATGGCAACAATAAAATTACTGACAGTACCAACGAAACTTGTAATAAAATCTGTTATCAAAGCTGGTTCAAACCATCCTTTAGTTAAGGAGTTAACTATTTCTTCCAGGTTAACAGACTCCATTGGAATACCGTAAGCTTTTAATTTTATTAAAAAATTTTGAAAAGGCTCTTGTAAAGCCATAGCAATCGATTTATAATCAACCTCAGATAAATTTAGCGCCTGAGTGAAAAATACCGGGACAAAATAGGCTAGAATTGCCCCAATCAGTAGGATGAAAGAACCTAAAGTAAGCGCAGCGGCTATTGAATTGGGTAAGGAATATTTTCCAAATTTTACCTTTTTAAGGAATCTCATCATAGGAGAACCCATTAAGGAAATTACCCATGCAATGATAACGTAACTTATAATTTCAGAAAACCGATAAAGAATAACCCCTAAGATCAAAGTAAAAAATCCAAGAATCAAGTATCTGGAAATTGGATTAATTTGCATTTTAAATTATTTTAAAAAGAGTAAATTTCGTTTTAATCCTTGATAACCTGTCCTTTTAACAGCAGAATTTTCAAAAATTTCATTAAACTCATCTTCCTTCATATCAAACCAACTTTGTCTGTCCATGGATAACAAAATGGGTTTAGGCTCAAAATCGGATTCATCATGAGGCGTTGAAAATCTGTTCCATGGGCATACTTCCTGGCAGATATCGCAACCGAAAACCCAATCATCCATTTTACTTTTAAATTCCTCAGGTATATCTTTTTTTAATTCTATCGTAAGGTAAGAAATACAACGTCTTGCGTCAAGCACATAACCTTTTTCATTAATCGCTTCTGTAGGACATGCATCGATACATTTTCTGCAAGTTCCGCAATAATCCCTCATTGGGCTATCATAAGGAAATTCAGCATCCAGAATAATCTCTGCCAGAAAAAAATAAGAACCTGCATGAGGATGTATCAACAGGGTGTTTTTACCTTTCCAACCCAGCCCAGCCAATTCAGCCCAATCACGTTCTAGAATTGGTGCAGAATCGATAAAGAATCTACCTTGACAACCATTACTAAGGTCTTGAATAAATAAAAATAGCTTTTTTAGTTTTTTCTTTAAAACTTTATGATAGTCTCTGCCAAAAGCATATTTTGCTATTTTAGGAGCTTCAGCATCCGATTGGCTTTTTTTTGTAGCATAATTATAAGAGAGAACAATAACCGTTTTTGCATTTGGCACTAAATTCCTTGGATCTTTACGCAGGTCAAAATAATTTTCCATATACTTCATTTCACCATGGTAACCCAATTCAAGCCATTTTGCCAGATTATAAGCAGATTGATCTAAAGAACTTGCGCGAGCAAATCCAATTCGAGCAAAGCCTAAGCTTTTTGCTTGTTCGATAATTAATTGCTTTTGAAAAAACTGTTTTTCAGACACATCAGAACCATTAATGAAATTTAATTTCCTTTATTTGTTTTTCTCCCAAAGCCTCATTCAAAATTTCTAATAATTTTAATTTTCCCATTGAAAGTTCATGCCTAAGAGAAGGAACGTCAATATAAAGATACAGGACACCATTTTTTAAAAATACCCTGGTGGTGTGGTTAGAAATGTAATCACCCATGGCTTGTCTGTAAATGGCTTGAACTCTGGTTGAACTAACACCATTTTCATTTTTATAATGACTAAAGAGTTCATGCAAAACAGATTTTAAAGATTGTTCTGCTTTAAAAGGCATTATTTTCCAAATTTAGAATCAAAAACGGTATTAATACCTTCTTTATTAATGGTATATTTAAAATTATCGTGAACAGCCCAAGCACCATATTCCCCTTTCACATTCATAGCCACAATACCAACCTGTTTACTGGGGTCTGTTGAAATACCAGGAATTTTTTCGAATAATCTCAACACAGCTAGTTTAGCAGCATCTTGAGGAGATTTTCCCTGTCTCATAAATTCTACACAAAGGAAGGTGCATAAATTCTTTAAAACCAATTCTCCTAAACCAGTGCAAGCAGCAGCTCCTACTTGCCCATCAACATATAAACCAGCTCCAAGAATTGGAGAATCACCTACTCTTCCATTCATTTTGAAAGCCCATCCGCTGGTTGAACATGCACCGCACAAACGGCCATTGGAATCAATGGCTAAAATACCAATGGTATCATGATTTCCGGGATGATAATCATTTTTAGTCAACCATTTTTCCCATGTTTCTTTAGCGTGATCTGATAAAAGATTTTCTGTTTTAAATCCTTCCGCCAAAGCAAATTTCTTGGCACCCTCCCCTGCTAAAATGACATGAGGCGTTTTTTCCATAACCTTCCTTGCAACACTAATTGGATGCATAATCCCTTCTAAAAAAACCACACTACCTGCATTCCCCTTTTCGTCCATAATACATGCATCGAGGGAAACACGTCCGTCGCGGTCAGGATATCCTCCATATCCAACACTGGTATCGAGAACATCTGCTTCTGGAATTTTTGCGCCCGCTTCAACAGCATCTAAAGCATAATTTGTTTCTTTCAATTTTAACCATGCGGCGCTTGTAGCTTTTTCATTCGGCCAGGTTGCAATCACAGAAGCGGTATTTTTTAACATGTTTTCAATGCCCACAATCTCATTACTCATTTCATTCCTTGAAAACAAATATGTTCCAAATGCAGTCAATGCACCACTCGCTAAAAATTTTCTTCTATTAAGCATGTAAAAGGATTTTAATTTAATAAGTGAAAATAGGAAAAGAAAATTTAAAATCTAATTAAATATTCTTGTTTAAGTTTTCAAATTACCGCAATAACATAAAACTTCCTTGTTTTGCAAATTCACCTCCATTTTTCAAAAGAACTATTACAGAATATAGATAAGTTCCAGGGTTCATTTTGTAGTCAGATTTAGTTCCATTCCAACCTAAATATATATCATTAGGCTGAAAGTTTTCTTTTTTGAAAACCAGATCTCCGAATCTACTGTAAACCTCAAATAATTTTACTTCCTTTACTTGTTCTTCATTGGTGAAAACCGTTATGAAATCATTTATACCGTCCCCATTAGGTGAAAAGGCATTGGGGACAAAAACGGAAAAGGTATTATCAACAGAAATTTGTGAAGTAGCCGACGCTGTACATCCAAAAACATCAGTAATTTGTACTCTGATAATTCCACCTTTATCAGGTATTATTTCAGGACTTAGACAATTATAGCAGCTCAAATTAAATTCAGGGCTCCATGAAACGGACTTAATAAGGGTCGCAGGAATATTGATTTGGGGTTGTAAAGTATATTTTTTTCCAAATGAAAATTTATGAACAGGCAAAAGTTGCACCATTTTATTATAAAGCGCAGGCATAATGAAGGATTGTTCCAACAAGCAATTTCTGCTATCTTTTATCAATAATTCGTATTTATTGCCTGGAACTAAATCATTAAAAATTCCCACATCTTTATAGGTAATCCCTTTATTAACTGAATAGGAATAGGGAGGAATCCCACCACTATTACTAATTTGTAAAACAGGGGAGGTAAATTGAGAACAATCAAAACTAATTGGCGTAAGTAAGGTAGGCTCAGAGACCTCCGTTTCAGTATTGGTTTTACAATTATTGACATCAACGATGGAGACCTTATAAATTCCTTTTGATAATCCAGAAGGATTAAAGGAATTAGGCAGACCGTTAGACCAGTTAAACTGATAAGGAGGAGTTCCACCACTAACTTCAATTAAAATTTCACCATCTTTTCCTTTAGCACAACTGACGGGCTTTACTGAAGTAATCGTTTGTAAATTAAAATGTCTTATTTCTGCAACTCCTTGAAATTCACCTTCACATTCTCCATCTGAAAAAGATAAGATATGAATTTTTCCTTTTACACCTGTTTTAATAATATATGAATTGTTATTTTGATTCAGAACTTTCACAGGAGATAAGCTATCAGCTTTCCAGGTAAAAGAAAATGGGGCTTTCCCATTGAAAGTTACAGGAATTTCAGCCAGTTCACCAGGACAAATATCTTTTATACCACTAATCTGAGCCTGAGGAGGTGTTTTTCGAGTAATTCTGACCGTATCCGTTAATTGTCTTTTGCAAGCATCTCTAAGGTTAAAAATTAAAAAAGTATCTTTGGGAGGAATGAATTTAATCTGGCCCGTTGTTGATCCATTCCCCCATAAAAAGGAATATGGAGGGACACCGCCTGATGGATTTACATTCAGGGTTAATGTATCTCCCAGACAAAATGTAAGATCTTTTAAGCCTGCTTTTAGTTTAGGTACATCCTTTATAAATATTCTTGCAGTATCGGCAATACATGCACATGGAAAATCGAGTTGAAGTATAAGCTCTTCCATGGTTTCATCTTCATTATCCAGTATAGTATAAATTGGAAGATCGACATACGATTTATTTTCCAAAATCGTAATTTCTTTAGGTAAACGCTCAAAATCAATTCCTTCTTTAGCCTTACTTTCATTAGCAACTTTAATTTTTACAATTAAAGGTTGTTGTAAATTATCTGAATTCAGTCTTTTCAATCTAAAAAAACCATTACCGCAACCTTCTTCAATAATCTGAGCTGAATCCGCTGAGGAACCATTTAATTTTACACCACCACCAATATTGAAACTTTCTGCTTCTAAAAATACAGCAGAATCAAACTTTCCATCAGAGACATCAGCAACCAAGAGGCGAATTCTATAAGTTTGACATGGAATTAATTTTAAGATAGCAGTAAGTGGGCGGGTAAAACCATCATATTGAATTTTCTCCTGATTTGGAGAATTAACCCAGGAAAGATTACACCTTGCTGCATCCTCAGGATGCATATTATCATTATAAAAAAGCTGATTCTGGGTATGATTTACCGTATTAATAGAAACATAAGCATTTGAGCCAGGAATCAGAGCAACATTTTCACCTTTATTATTAAAAATACCATTTATACCTGGTCCACTTACAAAAAAACCAAAAACATCATTAAATTTTTGACCAACAAACTCACAATATTCATCAGAGGCAAAAACATATCTAAAATTCACAAAGCTATCAAGGGGAACAAAATCAAATTCAATTCCAATGGCATCAAAAACCGGCCCAGTTGCTAATTTTACTAAATCAACATCACTTGATTTTTCCCCAAAGTCAGTTGAAATATCTCTTTTAAGATTAGGGCCTTCCGCATTTTTAACATTTCCAGTAGACAAAATGATTCCTTTTTCCAAACCTATACTCGTTTTACCTCCTTCAAAAAATCCAATGCCTCCTTTATTTCCAATAGATCTAATATTGGAAATATTTTTACAAGCGCCATTTACAAAAACATCTTGAACTAAAGAAACCGGGGAATAAGAACTATTTATTTTAATATTCTGTGCTTTTAGCATCAACGTGCTAATTATCAATATCAATAATGATTTAAAAAAATAATTCATTGAAATAAACCGTATAGACGCTTCAAATATCTCACTAAAAACGGTAAAAGCCCTGATAAATTGTTAAAAATCTGTTTGTAAGGAAAAATGAAATTATATTTGCAATAATAAAGTTCGATAAAATGCGCCCAATCATCCTTATACTGCTTAGTTTTTTACCCCTACTTGCAATTTCTCAGATACGAATAGGAAATTGTGGAAAGTGGAAATATATCAAGTTAAATGAAAAGGATACTTCAACGCAAACCTGTCCTGGTGATGGTCGAAATGATTTAAAACTATTCACCTTCGAACCAGGGATTCCTCCCTTGCACATTGTTGTTACTGATACCTTCGGAAACATTGAATTGGTGAGACCCTTCATGTCAGCCAATTTTGAATTTATTAAACCCGGCTATTATAGGGTTTACGGACTTTATTACCCATTTACCTATTTTCTTAAACCTGGGAAAAATATTTTTAAAGATACCATGGGGAGTTACTGCTATGGATTTACAGAAAATTTTGTCTCAATCAATAATAATGTACCTGAACCTGGTCAGATATCCATAAAAAAAGGCTCTTTATCTAATCTGATTTGCTCAAGTGCTGAAACGGATATGACGATTCAGTTTCAAACTAACAGTCCTTTTGAAAATTATACTTATTTATTAACTGATGCATCCAATAAGGTTGTAGATATTCAAAAGGATGGTCTATTTGACTTTCGGCCTCTACCTTCAGGGAAATATTATGCGCATGGCTTAGCCTTTTCAGGAATTTTATTAGCCGAAAAAGGAAAAGAACTTGACTTAATACGGTTAAGCAGTAACTGTTTTACCAAAACACTTCAACCTTTTGAAGTAGAGAGAAAAGTACCTTCCGGAGGAAAAATTGCCCTTATTGATCGTCAGGAATCCCAAAAATACTTTTGCACCCAGTTTGCTTCCAGCGAAAATCTAAAAATAACTCATTCAGGTGATACTTATCTAAATTATTCCTTTTTGATTTTAGATGAGAAAAACATCATCAAAGGAATAGAAAAAGAAGGTATTTTCAATTTAAATAAATATGCTACTGGTTCCTATAAAATAATTGGAATATCCCATATCAATGAACTACCTAATCTGATAAATCAGCCACTTGCATTAGCAATATCAAACCTTAAATGTTTTGAAATATCAAAAAATCAAATTGATGTTTTTATCGAAAACATTAATATAATTAATTTTAAATCAAAAAGAACCAAGGGAGATTCTATCTGGTGCGTCAATGCCCCAGAATCACTGGGTTTAACTGCTACAGGTACTGGTTCAGAAAAATTGAATGTAGTCTGGGTAGCCACAAATCAGGCGGGAAACGTATTAAGTATCAGTACAAATCCTGACAGTATTCCTATTGATAAGCTTAACGAGGTTTTGATTCAATTCTATGCCATCGCCTACACTGGAAACTTAACCTTAAAAACTGGGGATAATATTCTATCATCTTCAGCCTCAACCGGATGTTTTGATGTTTCAGATTTATCCTTCACTATAAGGAAAAAGGAATCAAAAGGAGGTTTAATCCGTTTCTCAAATTTTAATCAAATCACAAATATCTGTTTAACACAGAATGTAAATTATAACCTTCAAATTTCAAGATATAATGCTCTTGGCGAAAAATATATTTATTTACTGACAAATACGAGAAATGAAATAATTAGTACTTCTATTAATGGGCAATTTTCATTAAATAATTTAAGTTCAGGACAGTATTTAATTAGGGGATTATCATACACAGGTTCCTTATCTTTTGGCACTGGCTCAAAACTTGACACTACCGTTTTTAGCAACGAATGTTACAGTTTGTCAGAAAATGCCTTAAATTTTCAGAAAACCATAACAGATGGAGCAGTTATTTCTTTTGTTGATGGCCAAAGCTCTTTAAATACTTGTAAAGGAGGCAAAGAAAAGTCCTTTGAATTAAAAAATAATTCATTAGTTACTCAAAAATATGCTTATGCCCTAACAGATGTTGCAGGTAAAATTATACAAATTGAAAAAGGAAATACCCTTCAGTTACTAGATTCATCCTTGTTAGTTTATAACATACGTGGAATCGCATACTCAGGTGAACTTACGGTAAAACCAGGTGATAACATAAATATCAGATCTCTTTCGTCAGGATGTCACTCTTTATCTCAAAACAAATTAACCATCAATTTCAGTGAATTAAGTGCAGGGCAATTAATAGCTCAAAATATAATTTATTGTTTAGCTCCAAAGGAGGGTAAAACAATACCTGTTAATATTTCGAATACTGCAGGGAAGTATGCCTGGTTGATTTGTGATAACCTAAACAGACTATTGGAGGTTCAAAACACCCCATTGCCAGCCTTAAAAAGAGGTTTACCAGAAAGAATCAGAATTTATGGATTTTCATACCTGGATCAACCTGCTTTTCAACTTGGGAAATTGGTATCTCAGCAAAATTTTGGTATTCTATGCTATGAAATTACGACGAATTATCAGGAAGTAGAATGGTCAGAAATAGATGGTGGAAATATTTCATTTCAAGGAAATTTTAAAGATATTACCCTTTGTCAGTCAGAACTAAATAATTCGCTACAATTATCAAACACAAGTGATGCTGAAGGTGATAAATATATGTATGTAATTACCGATAAACAACAAAAACTGATAGCCACTTTTTCAACAAATATTATTGATTTAAAGTCATTTAATGGTGGCAGTTATTTGATATATGGTTTATCTTACTCAGGCGTTTTCAACCTAAAAACAGGCGATTTTGTTACACAAAAAAATAGTACAGGATCTTGTGAATCATGGTCAAAAAACTCTTTAAATCTGGAAATAATTGGTACTTCCATTGGAAAAATATCATTTGATGGCGACAAGGAAAGCGTACAATTATGTGCAAAAAAAGGTATTCAGTCTTTAAGGTTAAAACCAATTGGGGGTAACATATCAAAAAATACATTTTTACTAACAAATGAAAATGGAAAAATCTTAAGAATTTTTAACTCTCTCCAGTTACCCAATTTAGATGGCATAAATGATTTAATTTTAAGAATTTACGGTTTGGGTTATACCGGAAATTTAACTGCACGAATTGATTCTCTTCTCACATCAAGCAAATTGAGTTCTGGTTGCTTTCAACTTTCAGATAATTTTTTGACTATAAATAGAGGTAATATATCAGGAGGTTTTGTTGCTCTAAATAATAATCAAACGCAAACCCAGATTTGTCCTTCTGATAGTATTGCTAATATAATCTCCTTTAAACATATTGGATTTCAGGGTCAAAAAGTAATGTTTTTAATCACCAATGTCAATAACTTTATTATGGATACTACTTCCTTAAAGAGTTACAACTTCAATAAACTGGATCTTGGTGATTACCGGATTTATGGATTATCCTACAATGGAGAATTTTCAGGAAAATTAGGTATTTCAATAAATGATTCATCTCTTTCCGATGATTGTTTTGGCATTTCTTCCACTTTTATTTCTGTAGCTAAAAGAAATCCTGTTGCTGGATTCATTGTCATGGATGATGCCAATACGGTACTACAGAACTGTCCTAACGATCAAAACTTTCCTTCAAGACAATTCAAAACAATTGGAAATAATGGTGGCAGTCAGTGTTTTGTTATTCTAAATACTGAAAATATAATAGTAGATATTATTTTTTATCCCACCATTTATCCAACTGATTATAAAGCGGGAACATACAAAGTAGTTGCTGTTTCATATAATGGATCGATAACTATTAAAAAGGGAGATAAGTGGGGGGAAAAAGCACCTTCAAATTCTTGTTTTTCCGTCTCAGCAAATGAAATTCAATTCCTTAATTTAGCCCCACAAGGAGGAAGAATAAGGCTTTTAGAGGGTGATAGCTCAAATATTTGTGTTGGAATAAGTAAACCCACACAAATAAAAATGACTAAAGACAGTGTGAATGCATTAACTTACAGCTATCTGATAACCGACGAAGACAATAGGTACCTGGGCCATTTCACCGACACAGATTTGTTAACCTTTGAGGCATTTAATAGTCCCAGAATCAAAGTAAGGGGATTGTCCCATACGGGTAAAATTATTTTAAACAAAGGGGATTCTATAACAAAAGTTGAAATTTCTACAGGATGTTTTGAGCTCTCCAAAAATTCTATTTCTCTTAAGCTTAATCAGTTTAGAAAGCATTTCGTAAAATCATCACTGGATACTGACACACTTTACATCTGTACTGGTGACGGGCAGCCCAATATAACAAGTTTTTATAGTACTGACACAATGTTGGGCATTCAGTATAAATATGTTTTAACCTCTGTCACTAATAATATCATTCAAGTATTAAATTCAACCAGTATTGATTTAGAAAACGTAGGTCTAAGGGAAATGCGTTTATACAGTGTCGCATATAATGGATCCTTTACAGGTCAAAGTGGACTAATTACAAATGCAGCCTTATCGACGGGCTGTTACAGACTTTCGGATAATTTCATCCATATATTTCGAGACAGACCGGTTAATCATAACATTTTATTTTCTAATAATGATACCATTCAAAAATTATGTCTTACAAAATCTGGTACCATAGCTAAATTTAAAAGCAGCTTTACCGGAAAAACGGGTTATACCTACTTAGTAATTGACAAAACAAATAAAATAGTTATTTTAAGCAATACCCCAAATATAGATATTGAAAAACTACAGGACGGTGATTATCGTGTTTTTGGGCTTTCATTTACAGGTAATCTAAATGTTAAGCCAGGAAATGTTTTTAAAAATGATGATATATTTGCAACAAGCTGTTTTAAATTGTCCAGCAATTCATTACGTTTTTACAAAGGTGGTTTCGCTGAGGGAGGAACCATTTCCACTTTTCAATCATCAAATACTTTGTTTTCATGTCCGGAAGATGGTATAGCTGACTTGCTGGATATTGTAACACCCAATAATCCAATAGGAACCAGATACCAATTTTTAATTACTGATACATTAAACAGATTGTTTTATGCACCTTTTGAAAATCAATTAGTTAATTTCAATAATACTCCAGCTGGAATCTACAAAGTATATGGTGTTGCTTTTACAGGAAACCTGGGTTTTCAAATAGGAAGTTCTATATTCAATGGTTCCTTGGTTAATGCCTGTTATGACTTATCAGAGAATCATATAGATGTTTTTCATATAAAACCAGAAGGAGGTCAGATTACTAAAAAGGACGGTACAACTGGAAAAACAACAGTTTCCCTAAATAATAGTCTAAAAGACAGTATTCTATTACGGGTAAATAATGCAAAACCAATCAATGTTCCTTATACGTTTGTCTTAGTAAATGAAAATAACACAGTAATTGCCTTTACAAAAGAGAAATTTGATTTAGATACATTAAAGGTTGGGAAATACAAGATATTCGGCATAGCAAGTACTAATCCGGGAATACCCATTACTTTAGGCAAAGCCTTATCCGAATTAATTAAAGTTGAAAATTGTATTGTTTTATCTTCAAACACTTTAGAAGTGGATATAAATCCACAAACAAGTGATCCTATTTTTAATTCCATGGTAATCAATTCCGAAAAACAAGCAACCATTTCCTTTAATACATACCCCAATCCAGTAAATAATCAATTAAATCTCCATATTTATCAAGAAGATAAGAAGATAAGTATAGTTGATATAAGGATTATACATATGTCAGGGAAAATTATTTACGAAAATAAAACTTCATTAAACAAAGGGAATAATATATTCACTATCCCAATGGAAACCTATCCGGCAGGAATATACATTATTAGCATTGATGCTGAATTAAGGCATTACACAGGGAAAATTGTCAAATTAGAATAATTAAACTTTAGTATTCTTTTTATAATCTTTCATATAAATTTTATGGTCAAAAGACTCATAATCGGCGGGTGTATTTGAAGCAACTACCAATATAGTACTAGAAGGGAGTCGATTAATACTCTCCAAATACCAGTCAGTACCTTCTAAATCGAGGTTGGTAGTAGGTTCGTCCAGCAAAATTACAGGAACATTAGAATAAAGAGCTAATCCGAGTTTTACTCTTTGTTTCATACCTGAAGAAAAATATTTTATTGGTTTATTTAATGCTTTTTTAAGGTTTAAGAGGGTAATCAAATCATTTTCACTCATTCCATCTCTTAATGGTTTAAACTTTGTATGAAATTCAATGGATTCTGCGAGGGTAAATTCTTCAATAAGGTCCATATAAGGTGCTGCAAAGGATATAAACTTATAAATCTGATCAACAGGTATTAACTTTTCCGCATGACTGGTCTGCATTTTTCCTTGACTTGGAGAGAGATGACCCGAAAGTATTTTCAACAACGTAGATTTACCTGAGCCATTAGGTCCAATTAAAGCGTACTTTTGACCCTCATTAAATTGCAAATCAACTTTTTTAAAAATCCAGTCAGGGGGGAATTTTTTTCCTATACCATCAAGAATTATTTTCATTTTCTATAGGAATTGAATGTGATCTGAACCCTGCGATTAATGATTTTGAATTGGAAACAAAAGAGATTATTTCATCTTTAAAGAGAGAAGACTCCATGGTTTCCTTTATCTTGTGAATTCCTTTTTCCAGCGACTTATTTTGAATAAATAATAGATTGTAAATTTTTTTAATATTTTCAATCTCAGATTGATGGAATCCATTTCTCGCCAGGCCAATTTTATTGACGCCAATATAAGAAAGAGGCTCTCTGGCCACCCTTACGAAGGGTGGAACATTATTTCTGACCAATCCGGCCCCACCGATGAAAGAATATCTGCCAATTTTACAAAATTGTTGAACCAGCACATTCCCTCCTAATATTGCAGAATCATCAATATGAACATGTCCTGCAAGTTGAACACCATTGGAAAGGATAACATAATTACCTAAAACACAGTCATGCGCCACATGGGAATAAGCCATTAGCAAACAGTTATTACCAATTATCGTGGTCCCTGTCTCTTTTGTGCCTTTATTAACAGTAACAAACTCTCTGATCTTCGTATTATTACCTATATCCAAATTGGTAGATTCTCCTTCAAATTTTAAATCCTGCGGAATTGCCCCTAAGACTGCACCAGGAAAAACTTCACAATGGTTACCAAGTATGGTTCCCGAAAGGATGGTGACATTGGGTCCAATTTTGCAATGATCTCCAATGACAACATCCTTATCTATATAACAGAACGGTAAAATTTCTACACCAATCCCAATGTTAGCATCTGGATGAATAAAAGACAAGGAAGATTGGTTAAACATAATTAGTTTTCTACTTTTCTTCTAATAATCTGTGCTGTAAGTTCAGCTTCAGATACAATTTTATTATCTACATAAGCAATGCCCTGCATGTGACAAATCCCTCTTCTGATAGGGGAAAGAAGTTCCATTTTAATCAATAAAATGTCTCCAGGCCCCACTTTTGCTTTAAACTTTGCATTATCAATTTTCAAAAAGTAGGTATCCCAATTCCATGGATCTTCAACGGTTGATAAGGCAAGAATTCCGCCAGTTTGAGCCATTGCCTCTATTTGAAGCACGCCAGGCATGACCGGATTACCCGGGAAATGACCTTGGAAATATTGCTCATTCACCGTTATATTCTTAACTCCTACCACATAGGTATCAGTTAATTCTGTAATTTTATCTAAAAGTAGGAATGGAAAACGGTGAGGCAACCATGATTCCAATCTTACAGAATTGAAGACAGGTATTTTTGCGGGATCATATTTAGGTTTTCCTCTAAGTTTTCTTTGTTCTTGTAATTGTTTTTTTAAGACTCTAGCAAATTTATTATTTGAGGAGTGACCAGGTTTTTTAATAACAAAACGACCTTTTATGGGAACACCTAAAAGGGCAATATCACCGAGAAAATCAAGTAACTTATGTCTGGCAGGTTCATTTTCAAAACGCTGAATTTTGTGATTAACCACGCCCACCGAGTCAGGAAATGGTAAATTGTTACCAGATATTTCTTTCAATTTTTCCCATTCGTTTAAATCAGGTAATTTATCTGCAATCACTAAAGCATTATCTAAACTTCCACCTTTTATTAGTCCATTTTCCATCAAAACATCTATATCCTTTAGAAGCACGAATGATTTAGCAGGAGAAATATCAGTCTCATAATTTTTAAGACCCGATAAATGGGCAAACTGTTGCCCTGGATAAGAATTTTCAAAATCAATAAGAACGGTTACATCCAAATCATTATTGGGATAAAGCAGATAACTTGCCCCGGATTCTTCGTCATTAAACTCAATCATTTCTTCCGTTTCAAAATAAAACTTATTCTCAGATTGTTCTTCAAAATTCGCATTAACCAATAGATCATAAAAGGGTTTTGCTGATCCATCCAGGTAAGGAACCTCACTTCCATCCATTTCAATCAATAGATTATCAATTTCACAGGCAAAAACAGCAGATAGCAAATGTTCAACTGTAGAAACAGTGACTCCTTCATATTCAAGAATGGTTGATCTGGTGCTGTTAACAACCCTATTGCAATCTGCAGGAATAAAAGGTTTTCCTGGTAAATCAATCCTTTGAAATTTTATGCCATGATTTTCTTCAGCGGGTTTTAAAGAAATAGCTACATTCAACCCGGTATGCAGACCAATACCTTTAATACTTACAGCATTAGAAATAGTTTTTTGCTTCATCATAACAGACTAAAATTAAAAATTAATATATGGGGTTTCATTATGGTAAATCAAGCTTCTTCTCTATTTTTTGTATACGCAGAAGTATAGAGGGTAACTGTTTAAATATAGAAAATGATTTTAAAAAAGAAATATAAGGTAATGCGGGAGAACCCATTAATGATTGATTAGAGGTCATGATTGAATCTGAAATACCACTTTGTCCTTGAATTTTAGTTCCATTTGCAATCTTTAAATGCCCTGAAAAGCCAACTTGTCCGCCAATTTGACAATTAGATCCTATATGAGTTGAACCAGCCACACCAGTTTGAGCAGCAATAACGGTATTTTCTCCAATTTCTACGTTATGCCCAATTTGAACCAGATTATCAATTTTAACTCCTTTTTTAATTTTAGTAGACCCTAAAGTAGCTCTGTCAATGGTAGAATTAGCGCCTATTTCAACATAATCTTCTAAGACAACATTTCCCAGTTGTGGAATCTTACGAAGTAATGAACTTCCATCAGATACGAAGCCAAAACCATCGCTTCCAATAACTACATTTGGGTGAAGAATACAGTAATCGCCAATTTCACAATCAGAAAGAACTCTGACACCAGGAAAAAGGATACAATTTTTACCGATGGTCACATTCTTACCTAAATATACCTGCGGATAAATAATGGTGTTTTCGCCTATAAACCCATTTTGTTCAATAACGGTATAGATCCCAACACTAACTTTTTTTCCAATAACCACACTTGGATGTATCACAGATTCATCGGCAATACCTGTAGGATAAAGAACAGGTTCAGAAAATTTTTCCAAAGTCAATGCCATGGCATTATACACATTTTTGACCTTCAGTAAGGTAGGTTTTACACTGGTCTTTGGTTCAAAGTTTTCCGGAACTAACACTGCAGAAGCAGTAGTAGAATATAGATATGATTCATAGCGTGGATTATGCAAGAAACTTATTGAACCTTCCCCCCCCTCTTCAATTTTACTTGGTTTGGAAACAATAATATCTGGATTACCTTCAAGTTTTCCGTCTAATAATTTTGCCAGTTCCTTCATTGAAAATTCCATGCCACAAAGGTAATAAAAAGCCTTCTTTCTTTGTTACATCTAATTAGACAAGCCACTATTAATTCTAAAATTCCTAATACCCTATTATATTTGCATGAAAAAGTGAATTCGAAACTACGTATTGGAACCAGAGGAAGTAAGCTGGCATTATGGCAGGCACATTTTACACAGGAAAAATTATCGGCTATAGGTATTGAATCTGAATTAGTAGTCATCAAAACTACGGGTGATCAAATTCAGCATTTAAGTTTTGACAAAATAGAAGGGAAAGGTTTTTTTACCAAAGAAATTGAAGATTCACTACTGAGAGGAGAAATCGATCTGGCTGTGCATTCAATGAAAGATTTGCCTACAAATGGTCCCGAAGGATTGGTTATATCAGCTGTTTCATATAGGGAAGATCCTTCTGATATTCTCCTAATAAATAAAAAAATAGCCGATCAAGGAAAGTTATTACAAGTTCCAGAAAATGCTAAAATTGGAACCTCTTCTTCTCGAAGAAAAGGACAGTTAATAGATTTTAGATCAGATCTTCTTATGGTTGATATAAGAGGTAATGTCCCAACCAGAATTAAAAAATTAGCAGATGGTGATTTTGATGCCATCATATTGGCTTCAGCAGGGCTAAACAGATTAAGACTGGATTTAAGTGATTTCATTATGGTTAGATTTGACCCTACTGAATTAATTCCTGCGCCCGCACAGGGTGTTCTAGCTTGGCAAACAATGGCTGACGACCACCAAACCAGAAAAATATTAATGGGTATCCATCATAATGAAGTTGCAGATGTTACCAATGTGGAACGGAAAGTCTTAAATTTAATGAATGGCGGCTGCCAGATGCCTCTTGGCGTCTATTGCTATAAAGATAAAATTGGAAATTACCATGTACATGCAGCATATGCTAAAAGATTTAATGACCCAATGGTAAGAGTATCCGTTTCATCAACCACACATTTTCAATTAGCAGAAAAAGTTGTAGAAAAATTGTGCTTATAAAATATTGGTATGCCGCGCTTATTCATCAGCAGAGAACTTAACTCATCCAGTATTTTCCGAGAAATGCTGTCTACTATCGAGTCATTAACTATTCATGATGAACCTTTAATTGAATTAATTCCCATTCCTTTTAGTCATATTGAACCTTGCGACTGGATTTTTTTTACAAGTAAAAATGCTGTTTCCTTTTTTTTCCAACAGATAAAATTAATTAAGTTAAAAGTTCCAAGTGAAATAAAATGGGGCGCTATTGGCCTCGGAACATCCAAAGAATTGCTAAAAAATCAAATAAATGCCGATTTTTCAGGGAATGGGCATCCTGAAAATGTTGGTCTGGGGTTTCTACCTTTTTCAAAAAACAAGGTTATTCTTTTTCCATCAGCTAAAAATTCCAGAGAAAGTATTCAAAAGATCGTTAAACAAAATGCCCTGAATATTATCACAATGCCTATTTATAATAATCTGCCAAAACAAAATTTTCATATCGAAGAATCAGATCTCTATATTTTTACCAGCCCTTTAAATGTAATATCTTTCTCACAAAAATATCTGCTTAAAAACAAAAATTGCCTGGCGATAGGTAACGCTACTGCCTCAGAACTGAAAAATTCTGGGGTGGTTAATATATTAAAAAGTCCTTTCCCCACAGAAGAGAGTTTGGCTCAAACTACATTAAATTGGTTTAAAAGCCTTTGATGGATCAACTTAATAATTAATTTTTAGTAATTTAGTTTGAAAAATATCTCCTTCGTTTTTTATTATCAACAAGTAATTACCAGAAACATGAAAGAGATGCTCATTAAATTTTTCAAAATGGTAACCTGGAGTATATTTTTGTTTAGATTCCTTCAACAAATATCCATTGGGACTATATAACTGAATGGTTACAAGAGATTCTTCCTTTAATTTAAAATTTACCATTGTTCCATCTGAAAAGGGATTGGGAAATGAAGGCAATAATTCAATATTTCTGCCTTTTTTAACATCCCTTTCATTCAAATTTGAGACAGACTCAAATTTGTAAAATTGGAATTCATCTGGAAATATAATTCTTGTTATTAAGCGCCCTTCTTCAACACCACCGACTAAAGTATCTAACTCAATCAACTCCCAATCTATACCATTCCAGCCTTTTAATCTTAGGTCTTTGATATTAAAGACATCAGTATTGATATTATTTTGCGGTCCCCAAAGATAATGAATCTGAATTGGGCAGTTATTTTCAACTCGCCAAATACCTTGCCTATTCAAGTTGTTACCTATTTCAATATCAGAAAGTATAAACCCTACTTTTGCCACTTCTGATCCTAACTGTGAAGATGTAGAAATAAATAAAGGTTGAAAACCATTTTTATCATCACCAACAGGGAATACAGATGGAAAACTTGAGAGTTTCCTCTCAATTAATCCATTTCCTCTCGTTAGAATATAACTATTTTGTTTAAATCCCGATATATCCGATTTGATAGCAATGCTGGCATCATTTATTTCAAGTGTATTATAATCTTTTGAAAACTGTAAATAATTTACTCCGACGGAATCCCCATCTATAAATATTTTAGCAAAAGGTAATTTAGATATATCAAGCGTATCTAAAAATCCGTTTTGCATCAGAAGATGAGAGGGTTGACTTCCATAAAAGGATAATTTTTTGATATCCTGGAAAAGCCCTTTACCTGTAAAGTTACCAGAAATACTTAGACTACCTTGCACGTTAATATAACTATTTATATCAACCATCAAATGACCGTCTACTCTCAAACTCGTATTTGAGGAAACGGTCAGTGATGTTCCGTTTACCACAAGTTGTCCCAATAAAACAACAATGTTAGTAAATAATAAATAAACAAATAGAAGATATTTAAATAATTGATTAATCATGAGCAAGCCTAAATCCTAAATTATTAAAACGACTTGCGGGAGGATTTCCAAAGCGATAGGTACTTCTACAATCTTCAGCAATATCATCATAACTGCCACCCCTATAAAGTTTACTTGAACCATTGGCTGGCCCAGAAGGATTAGTTAAAGGATCGGCTTTATAAAAATTAAACCAGTCTTGTACCCATTCCCAAACATTTCCAGACATATCATAAAGACCAAGAGCATTTGGACTTTTTGACTTAACGGGTTGTGATTTCCTTCCTGAATTTTCTCTGTACCAAGCTACAGCATTGACATCTGAAGAACCAGCATAAAGCAAATCAGGTGCATTTGAGCCCCCTCTGGCTGCATATTCCCATTCTGCTTCAGTAGGCAATCTATAGACATGAATGGTTTGTTTTTCATTAATTTTTTTAAGAAAATCCTGTATATCCAACCAACTTACATTTTCTACCGGACAATTATCACAATCATAATTAAATGATGGGTCTGAACCCATGACTTGTTCCCAAACACCTTGAGTAACTTCAGTTTCACCTATAAAAAAAGATTTAAGGGTTACTTGATGAATGGGTTTCTCAATATTATTTCCATAATCACTTCCTCTGTTAAAAGTACCTCCGTTAACTTTAATAAAATTCCCAAATTCACCCGTGGTACTTGGCAAGGTTTTAACTTCAATACTATTTCCATATGTAACCACTTGATTATTAATACAATAAGCATTAATATAATAGGTTGTATTGGGTATTAAACCACTAATAAGCGCTTGAAATTTACCTTTTCCACTACCATTTGTGGTTAAATTATTTGTTAAAATTGGGTTTGGAGATCTGCTCCAGACGAAACCTCTTGCAGTAACCGGAGAATTTCCTTCCTGAATTACTTC
>Ga0214917_10001315_pt1 | contig 31991 bp, 41 predicted proteins | sample LL_1208_BB_MetaG_FD_177983 | JGI IMG/M metagenome (GOLD analysis project Ga0214917, IMG submission 177983) | Freshwater microbial communities from Lake Lanier, Atlanta, Georgia, United States - LL_1208_BB | ecosystem: Environmental > Aquatic > Freshwater > Lake | place: USA: Georgia | collected... | reverse complement strand
CAAGGCAGTTATGGCCGGACGGCGCAGGCACTCATTCAGGCTGGGCTTGTGACGGCCAAGTGAATAAAAAATAATATTTTTATTTACAGGAAAGACCCAATTGACACTATGCACCTCCCGCACACTAAACAAAAAAATCAAAAGGAGGTTGCTTATGGTCGTATTGGATGCTCCGGCAATTGTGGAGTTCGTGGGCAGGGTATGGACGGAAAAGGCGAAAGAATTGCCTTGCAGGGATCACTACGGGGACGCTAGTAGTTTCAGGATGAGCGTCACCCAAAGCGTTGTGAATGTGCTTGAGAGGCCGGAAGAAAGCGAGCCTGCCGTGGTTGCAGTGCTTCGCATGGGGCTTGAGCAAATGCGGGAAAAAAACGAGCAACTATATTTTCGGGTTATCCATCTTGAGGCTAGCAACAAACGGCTCAAGGAACAGCTTCGCACTCTTGCGGATGTGGATGGCAAGGTGGCGCAGATGGCTAAAGATGCCCTAGCGATGGAATAGACGGATAAAAATTGAGATTCCCATGCAAATCATAAAGGCTTTCGGATTCTCAATCTATGTCAGCAGGGCTTTCAAATTCAGGTGGATTCCCAAGTTAAGTTTTCATTCCAATAAATATACTTGGGAAATATGGTTGAGCGGACTCGGTATCATACTCGAAATAAGCTGGAGTAGTTCCTGATGCAGGAAGGCTCAAAAGTGGTCTGTATAAACGATGATTTTCCACAGAACATTCACAAGTTCTACGACAATTTACCAAGGAAGGGAAAGGTTTATACGATCCGGAGCATGGAGGTTGGTGTGGACTGGTTTGGGAATGCTGGAGAGATTGCGGTAACACTTGTTGAGTTGACCAATCCGGTAAGCGAAACTTGGCCACATCGAGAGAGGGCTTTCAACTCGCAGAGGTTTGCCGATGTGGAGCCTTTGACGGAAGAGGAGATTGCCGAGCTTGCCGACATGGAGGAAACAATCGGAGCATGAAAAATAAGTGCGAATTTTGCGATTCAGAGATTCAAGATCAATGGTCTGGCCAAGCGGTAGTTTCGAACTGGGTATTAATGAAGGGGCGACTTCTTTTATCCTGCGATGAATGCTATTCGGCAAATAAAAAGGGCTTCGAGACGGCGGTAAAAATAAAAGAGGAAAACCAAAAGGAGGTCGGACTAATGAGCCTACTAATAGCATGTCTTGTAATCTGGGGATTCGGATTCCCTTGGTGGATGTATTTGATTACGATGGTGGTCTGGGTTGGTACTAGGATAATCAAAGCTGGGTTGTGAATCTACGGATTCTGGTATATCTAAATCCGAGCAACATAGACAAGACCACGCATAAGTTCAGGCTTCAGGGGGACAGCGGGTTCCTTCTGGTCAAGAATTCCATTCTGGCACTTAACAAACGGCAGAACTGGCATTTTTACCTGCTTGTGCCGGATCTTGAATGCTGGCCGGACAAACCAAAGAATGTCACTTTGGTTCCCTATCCCTATGTAAACGATGCGCTCAATTCGAGGTTCCACTTCGATACGAACGCACTCTGCGACTATTTCAACAACTACGCCCACGATATCGACCTGATCTGGACGATGTTACCGGAGCAGGCAGGATCACTTCGAGCCTTTGCAAACAAGAGGCGAGAGGAAATCCCGATCTTCTCCTACATAAACTGGTGGGACTACCGGAGTGCAGACAAGGGCTACGAGCCTTCCTACCTATGGCGACTTGTGGATGGGTTCGAGAACTCGGATCTGGTCGGGGTTCAGTCCGAATGGATGCTAGAATGCCTCAAAAACGATCCAAAACTGGCTAAAAACGCTGATTTGGGGAAAGCTAGGGTCATACCCCCAAAGACCAATAAAACCGATATAAAGGGGCAATATGGAGATTTTATAGCCTTTCCACACCGGATATCGCAGGAGAGCGGATTCCATGAGTTTATGGATCTGGTCAGGGACAGGCTGAAGTTCAGGGTATGGGTATCGAACCTGAACAATGCCTCCGTAGAAAATGAGCCTATGGTCGATTTTGGTATGATCCAGAACCATGATGACTACTACACATATCTTTCAAAAAGCAGGTTCGGAGTTTCCTACCATACCGGATATTCCATGTGGTCAATGAGCGTTCTGGATATGATGGCAGTTGGAAAGGTGGTGCTGGTTCCGGACAAAAACGCATTTCCGGAGATGTTCGGGAATGGCTATCCGTTTTACTTTTCAAATAAAGATCAATTCTTGGACAAATTTGAATATCTTCAGACCTGCCCAACGGAGGAGCTTGAAATGTGGGGCGAGAAAAACCGGATGCTTGCCCAGAAATATTTTTCATGGGAAAGGCAGGCGGAAGAATTGGAGCAGATCTTTCTGGGGCTTGTAGCTCAAGGGTCAGAGCAGGGGACTCATAATCCCTTGGTTATAGGTTCGAATCCTATCAGGCCCAGAACAACCAAAAAGACCCCAAGCGTTCTGGCCAAGGTCAGGGAATTCGGGAAGATCTACAAGACCGACCTCATAAACAAAAACATCACAGACTTTGGAAGACAATGCTCTAGGGCTTGGAACAAATGCCGGATCGAGATGATGCGGGATCATGGGATCATGGATGACCATGAGAGCGAGTTGACCATTTTTTTCACGCCAGAAAACAAAGACAAGGCCATCCTCGCAAGACCCGAAAAAGTGCCAACAAGATTTGACTTGCGCTCGAAGTCGAAATCCGATCTAATGCCGGAACTTTTCTAAACCAAAAAAGGAGAAACCAAATGAAGACAGCACTGCATAGCCAAATCAAAAGACGGAACAAGGTATCAACGCCAAAGAGGGAGCATGTGATGTTTCCGGAAAAGGAGCAGGTGGGCTATTTCCGCACCCTTATCAAAATAGGGCTGGTCGAAAAGTGGCATTATTTCAGTTCTCAAGACAAGAAGCGCATCCAAGGAGGCCTTATCCGTATGGATCAATTCTTGGTTGCCACAGGGAAAGAGCAGACCCCAAACTTCGCATCGATCTTTCAAGAGGTTGCATGTCGGCAATAAACTTCCAGATCTGGAGGGCAAAGCAGGGGCAATGGATCCTGCTTGGTTGCTCCATGAAGGCTGGTGGATTCATATCAATATCCGGCCTTTGGGGGGTATCCCAATCGCAAAGGGTTCAGGGACTCGCCCCTGTTTTTGAGGATGAGTCATCAGGCACATTCTTTTACATGAAGGACAAGGGAAAGAACTGGAGGCTATTCAAGGCACTATGCCCAGAGTTGGCAGAGTTTGAGTTCTGGGATGAAAATGAGCATAGGATGGGAACTTTCGAGCAGGAGGCCTTCCTGCATGAGAAAGGCATGACCCATGCCCCTTATGTCGAAAAGATAGAAGCACTGGCAAATGCCGGACTAAAAGAGGTGCAATCCATAAAGGCAACAGGCACAAACTTTCCACCCAATTATCTTGGGGACAAATACCTATATGGAACACTTGACCTATCACTACCCATGCCCAATGATCTTCAGGCAAGGTTCAAACAAATAGCCCATAAGGAGGGAGCATGAACTACATAGAGGAACAAAAGCAAGAAGCCAGAAACCAAGCAATAACCCAGAGGATAGCCTACCTAGAGCTATCCATGAAAAAGGCCTTCTCTCATATAGAGACCCTAGCGCATTCCCTAGCCACTAGGGGAGGTGGGTCTTTTATAGAAGGGGGTGCATGCATAGGGGGGGGTGGTAGCACTAAAGATAATAAGCCTAAGGTGGTGGGCTTTATTACAATTGCAGAGCAGGCCTCTAAATATTTGCAATCTAGATTAACCCCAGAGCAAATTAAATTATTAAGATCTACTAGGAGGGATGAGGATACTACCCTCCTAAGAAGGAATGTTATATGCGACCTATATGCCAAGGGGGTCTCAGCAAATATGATAGGCAGGATTTTAAATAAAGATCATAATACTATCTTTTATAATTTGGTCATGGGCAAGAAATTAAAAGTAGGAAATAATAAGCAATACAAGGCAAGGATGAAATCAAAGAGTTTAATCAAGCTTGGCAGGACAAAAAAAAGTTTTTTAGATAACTTTTAAGAACAATTATTATCGCAGGTTGGCGAAGCCGCGTTGAAACTCTCTTGATTTCAAGCAACTTATGTTTAAATTGATATGAAAGATGAAAAAGAAAAAGAAATTGAAGAAGAACTCTGGTGCTTCTGCCAAAAATGCGGAGCAGAATTTTGGAAACCCTACGATTGTCTTTGTGATCGAGATCAAAAAGGGAAAACTTAAAAATGGTCATGTAGACTCGCACGGGAAAAATGGAAAAATCGACTAAATGAAAAGACTGTCTGTAAAAGTAGATCTGGACGAAATAACAAAAAAGGTATGCGAGCCATTTGATTATAAATTTAATGGCGAAAGCACTTTTGACTTGCCAGAATTTGATCCACCAAAGAGAGATGGCTCTTGGTCAATTGGTCTTATTGTTGGGCCATCTGGAAGTGGAAAGACCCAGCTTTTAGAAGGGGCGTATGGAATTAACAACCAAAGCCACTGGGATAGAAATAAATCAATTGCAAGCCATTTTGAAAACAGCGAATCGGCAATTAAGAAATTAACATCGGTAGGACTGAACTCGATTCCCGCATGGTGCAAGCCATTTCATGTTTTAAGCAATGGGGAGCAATTCAGGGCTTCTCTTGCAAGAAGCCTAAACAGCAACATTGCGGTGGATGAATTTACAAGCGTGGTTGACCGAAGCGTTGCGAAATCCTGCTCGAACGCAATTCAAAAATTTATTAGAAGGGAAAACATGACTGGGGTTGTGTTTTCATCTTGCCACTATGATATTATTGAGTGGCTTCAGCCAGACTGGTGTTATGACACAATGAGCGGAGCAATGCTTCCAAGGGGGTGTCTTCAATGTCGGCCACCGATTAGAATCACAATTGAGCCTTGCTCTGGATACTGGTGGAAAATTTTCAAGCACCATCATTATCTAACATCCGAAATCAATATGGCATCAGAGATGTTCATTGCAAAATGGGAAGATACTCCAGTTGGCTTTGTTTCCGCACTTCCTATGCCAAGCGGTACTTTAAAGAATGCTTGGAGGGGACATAGGACTGTTGTATTACCAGACTATCAGGGTCTCGGAATTGGGGTGAGGCTTTCAGACTGGATGGGCGAAAGATGCCTTACTTTTGGGAGAAGATATTTTAGCAAAACATGTCATCCGAGAATGGGGGAATATAGAGACAAATCTCCGCTATGGAGGCCAACAACAAAAAACCACAAGATTCGAAGCGTATCAAATGGTAAAAATAAAAATCTATTAGGCATGAATAATACCATAAGAGACAATAAGCTTTGTTATTCTCACGAATATATTGGAGATCGCTTCGGGAAAAATTAAGATGGCTACACTGGCTGAAATCGCAAATGCGTGGGGTTGTTCTCCTCAATATGTGCAACAATGCAAAAAGAAAGGGATGCCAACCGACACGCTCGAAAATGCGAATGCTTGGAAGATGGCTAATAGTGAGCGCAGTTCCAAGGTTGTAAAAATCGGGAATGGTTCCAGTGGCGGGATGGGATCTTCGGTTCCTCCGCCAAATGTTCCAATCGATCCGACAGATCTTACCAGAGACGATATTTACGGATGTCTGGCCAGAGCAAGGCAAACCGAAAAGGTGGCCTACGCTCTTTTGCATGAGGCGCAGGTAAGGCGGGATTCGGCAAGATTGCCAAATCTGGTGAAGGCACATCGAGAGGCATTGCGATCCAGAATGGAAGCAGAGATCAGGATTGAGGCATTGCATGTTTCGAGGGGATCGAAGATAGATGACGATATCGTTCGTGGAATTTTCTCCCGATACATGACCACGATCAGGAATTTGATGGAAGGGCTTGGATCGAGCGTTTGCCGGAGGGCGAACCCATCCGATCCAGAATTGGCCAAGGAGGCGATTTCGGACGGGGTAAGGCAGATCATAGCAGTAATCGACAAGACCAAGGGCGGGTTGCCAACAGATGATGCAAAAGAATTTGACACTCAGGCACAAGCGAACAACTTGGCCAAAGATGAGCAAGACCTATCCCAGACTGGAAAGGATGAGCCTAAGTGAGATTCACGGGGCAAATTACAATCCTAGAAAAATTACTCCAGAGGCGTTGGGTCGTTTGGCGAAAAGCATTGCGGAACTCGGAGATCTCCAGCCGATCACAATCAACGCAAGGACAGGTAACAGAATTATCGGAGGCCATCAGAGGTACGACATCTATCGTGCGATGGGCCGGAAGGAAGTCGATGTCTGGGTTGTCGATCTTCCAGAGGAAAAGGAGAAAATCGCCAACCTTGCCCTCAACAACCTTGCGGGTGAATTCGACACACAGGCCTTAAAAGACCTGATCGAACAGATCGATACTACAAATATCGATCTTGAGCTTACCGGATTCTCGCAGGAAGAACTGGATCGCATGATGTCGGAGGCTCCACCGGAGCTACCGAAAGACGAAGAGAAGCAAGAGGACATGCAGATGATCCCCATTTACATACCTAATGAGGAGTTTTCTGAATTTACCTCAAAACTGAAGAAAATAGGAGATGGCATCGGAGTTGAGGGAACCGCCGATGTTATCAGGCATTGTGTCGAAAAGACATATGGCTCCCTCAAAGATTGATAAACCAGATCAAGTAGCGATTATTTGTTGCAGTGGCCCCAAGGGGAAGCATGCGACTTCGGCAATCCTGATGGCTGATGACTGCATATCAAATTTCATATTTCCGCATATTTTCTTCTTTTCCCCATACGAATCCAAAAACGAGCAAAACAGAAAAAGACTTAATCGGAAGGGATATCCCATGTGGGATTGCGGAAGCACCACAACCGCAATTCTGGATGTTTTCTATAAACTTACCGACTTCAGGTTAAGATCTTGGATAGGAGTTGCCCCAGAAGTACCCAAAAGCGACATAATTGTAAAATCGGGAACAGAGTTTTTGTGGAGGCAGGAACCCAGACGGGACTTTATTTTCACAAATATGCCAATGGACGATGTTATCATGCACTGGGCATTCGACATGCTGAAGATCCCAAAGCAGGTGATTGCCCAGACAAAGGACGAAATCATCCTATATCCAATAGGGTCAAGCGTGATTAGCATTCACGACACATTCAAATGACTGGCGAGGACTTGGAAATTCTGGCGAACGGCTTCTGGATTCCACGGGAGGACATCTCCGTTACCGAGTGGGCTGAAAAGAATCTGTACCTATCCGAGCGGGTATCGTCCTCCGCTGGCCCATATTCGACTCTTTTGACCCCATATGTCCGAGAACCCTTGGAAACCTTCAAGGACGAAAAGACTAGGCTGATGGTTTTATGCTGGGGAGCGCAGACTGCCAAGACCACGACCATTCTTGCCGGAATGGGGTACAGGCTGGACATGAAGCCGACCCCGACCATGTGGGTCATGCCTAACGAAAATCTGGCAAGGTCGTTTTCCGAGTATCGCTGGATGCCAATGGTGGACGATTGCCCAGCACTGGCACGACACAAGCCGAACAATCCGGACAGGTACAAACTAATGGAACAACATTTCGATAAGATGTCGATCTGGTTTTTCGGAAGTAACTCTCCGGCCAATCTGGCATCTAGGAGTGTCGGCTTACTCTGTTGTGACGAAACTGACAAGATGGCAGAGGCAACCTCGAAAGAGGCGAATTCGCTCCAACTTGCCGAGGTTCGCACAAAAACCTATCCGCTATCCCTGACAATCCAGACTTCCACGCCAACAACCGAATACGGCCATATATGGCAGGCATTCAAGCGGGGCGACCAAAGATACTTCTTTGTCCCATGCCCATTCTGCGGGGAGGAGCAGACCTTGGAATGGCCGAATGTGAAGTGGGATCAGACCGCCAGAAATGCGGACGGGGAGTGGGATAACGAGCGGGTGCGAAAATCCGCCTACTACGAATGCTCAAAGTGCAAGGGGAAGATCACTGACGGCCACAAGACCAAGATGCTTCGATCCGGAAAGTGGAAACCCACGAACATGAATCCTGAACCACAGGTAAAATCCTTCCACCTATCCGGACTCTATTCCCCTTGGGAAACTTTTGGGAAGCTGGCCTGCCAGTTCTTGAGCGACAAGAAGAGCGTCCTTGGGTTGCAAAACTTCGTCAATTCGGTTCTTGCCCAGCCTTGGGTGGAGATCGAGGACGACTCACAGGATGTTAAAATCTCCGGTGCTGGATACCGGATGGGTGAGCAATGGAGCGAGTGCGAGACCAGAATCATTTCAGCAGACATTCAGGAAGCCAAGGGATTCCATATGTGGGTTGTGGTTCGGGGTTGGAAAAAGAACGGGGAGTCACGGCTGGAGTGGTGCGGTAAACTTGAGACTTGGGATGCGCTTCGGGCCTTGCAGTTAGACTGGAAAGTTTCCGACAAAATGGTTTTCTTGGATTCGGGCGATCAAACCAGACAGGTTTACTATCAGGCATGCAAATGGGGATGGACTTGCCTATTGGGATCTGATAGTCAGTCATTTACGCATATGACCAAAACGGGACGGATCATAAGACCTTACAGCACAATAAGTTGGGGAGACCCACTCGCAGGAACGAATAGGACGGCCCAGAGCGAGGGTTTAAGCAAGCCAAAGTGTCCGGTCATAAAATGGTCAAACCCCGCTATAAAGGACATCCTTGCGCTATTACGGGGCAATAAAATGAGTAAGTGGGAAATACCTGACGACTGCCCAGAGGAATGGCACAACCACATGAACGCCGAGGTAAAGAGGCCAAAGTTCAATCCGCTATCTGGAAGGACTAAAATGATCTGGTACAGGCTTAGAAAGGATAACCACTTGCGGGACGCAGAATGCATGAACCTCACAGGAGCCATGCTGTCTGGGTGCATGCCATCACCGGATGAGAAAATGGTTTTAGTTAACGATGATGATAAAGATGCCATGTTGACAGGGGTTAAGTGATATGGCCGTTCAAGGCGTTTATTTCGGTCTCCCACTAGCCACTATTGAGGACATACGCACGAATGCCCTTAATGCCATCGAGGCCATTCTGAAGACAGGTTCTTCGTATAGTATTGGCGGACGGCAACTTACACGGGCGAATCTGTCAGAATTACAGAATGTAGTTATGGAGACTACGGCGGCCATTCAACGCTTGGCAGGCCCGACCCAAAGGATCAATCGGGTATATTTGGACTTTTCAGGTGGTGGTCGCAGTTGATATAAATAGCGATAAATAAAATGCCCCAGTTAAATTTAATCGAAAAGGCCATTAGCACACTTAACCCCCAATTTGGGGTAAAACGGCTTGCGGACAAATGCAGGCTGATCGAGTTCAATCGATTTGCGGCGGCCTATCCGATGAAGGATCGCAGGCCTTCCAGACAATTATCCGGAGGCGAGGGATTCTCCTCAACCTTCGAGCGCATCGAACTTATCAAGGCATCCCGTGACTTGGAGGACAACAATCCGATCATCCGGTCAATTCTTCTAAAATTTTCCCAGTATGCCCTAGGAAATTTCCGCTACATGTCCCGCACCGGAAACAGGGATATCGATAATGCCTATGAACATTACTGGATGTCTTGGTGCAAGAAGGCGGACTTTTTCGGACGACACAACTTTCATGCGCTTTCCCATCTGGCACTAAGATCCGTCCTTCGGGATGGCGATGTCGGCTTTGTCATAACCAGAGAGAACAGCATAAATGGAATGCCCGACCCGAACTCCGATATCAAAATCCAGTCGGTAGAGGCAGATCGTATCGGTGGTAATTTTGATAATCCAACATCCTCGCAGGGATACATCGGGGGAATCGTATTTGACGACAACGGGCGTAACATTGCCTATCGGGTATATCGCCGGACGCAGGGCAACGCTTACCTAGACCCGCAGGACATTCCCGCCCAGTCGTTCATTCTGATCTACGACCCACTCCGGCTGGATGAAGTTCGTGGCCGTAGCCATCTCGCATCGGTCATCAACTACTGCAAGGATCTTCAGGAAACTCTGGAAGCAGAAAACATGGCAGTGAAGAACGCCGCCTTCAGGGTGATGACAATCACGAACAGCACCGGACAGGCTGATGATCCGGCATCCTACTTTAACCAAGCCGAGACGGATTCCTACGGGAATCAGATGAATCTGGAAGCGATGCAAAAGAGCCAGATCAACTACCTGCCCACGGGTGCTGAAATGAAAATGTTCGAGTCCGGCAGGCCTTCCAACGCTTTCCACGGATATGTGGATATGATCGTTCACATGATCGCCCTAGCATTTAATCTTCCTTTCGGATTCTGCTACGATCTGGCGAAGCTAGGTGGCCCAACGGTACGGCTGGAAATGTCTCTTGCTTCACGCACATTCAGGAGATGGCAGTCGATCCTTGAGGATAGGTTTTTTGACAGGGTTAAGAATATTGTTTTGGCTGATGGTATTTCCCGTGGACTAATCCCGCCATCGGGTAATTTTTCAAGTGGAAAATGGATTTATCCCAGTGACCCGACCATAGATGTTGGCCGTGACAGCCAAGCCAATATCCAAGAGTTTAAGGCAGGCCTGAAAACAGCCGCAGAGGTGTACGGGTCGAAAGGCGAGGACTTCGAGGAAGCCATGAGGCAGAGGGCTTACGAGGTCAAATATGCCAAGGAATTATCCAAGGAGTTTGGCGTTGGTATGGATTCGATTTCGGATGCCTTTAAGCCGGAGCCTCCAGCAATACCGCAAATGCCTCAAATGCCACAAGGTGAACAGCCCAAAGAAGAACAGCCTCAGGAAGATCCTAGTACCGAATCGCCGGAGGAAGGCGGTCAGGAGGAAATGATGGAACTGGAGATTCCAAACAGGGCTAGGCGCACTTCTAAAAAAACATCTTTTTCGCTTCAGGACGCAGAGATGATTCTTGACGCAATCGAAATGCAGAGCGTGGATGATATCGACCTTTCACCATCAGACGGCATGGTAGAAGCGGCAAAGTCGGCCCTTCGTGTTCGTGCAGAAAAACCAGCAAGCGAACGGGGAATGACTCAGGTTGGCATTGCACGGGCTAGAGATATTATTGGAAAAAAGCGTCTCTCTCCTAGAACATGGCGCAGAATGAAGGCATTTTTTGACAGGCATGAGGTCGATAAGCAGGGTTCAACATGGGATAAGAAGGGCAAGGGATGGCAGGCTTGGATGGGATGGGGAGGGGATGCCGGATACACCCGTGCCAAGAAAATAGTAGAACAACTGAACAAGACAAAAAGCGGGGAGTAATTCGTGATACTGCTCTCTTATAACTCAAAGAAAATTGAGTTGGACTGCGGAACAGGAGCCGGAGGATTCAAGGTTGGCAATACATGCGCCAAAGTAGCCAAGTCATCCATAGATTTTCTTGGCAGGAAACTTGCTGAAAAAATAAAGAAAGAAAACCCCAAGGCAGATGTCGCCAAAGAAGCGGTAAGGATGGGGGTAAATGCAGTTGTTAAGGCAGTTGGCGGGGCAAAAATTGCAGGAAAATATGGAGCAAGCAAAACATCGGATATTGTAAAATGGCTTAAAACTGATGATGGTAAAAAACTATTAAATGTCGTTGGTCGCACATTGAAAATAACTGGGGTTGGGGCGATTGGTGCGTTAAGGGGGCTTAAAAGTGATAGGTTTAAAATTCTAGGAACAGCAATATTTGCACCCGAATTTGTGCCAATTTATTCTGCCGCCTCTGCCCTGAGGGGATTTTTTAGGGGTGCAGTCGAAGAATATAGGTCTGAGGGTGGGGGTAGGCAGATATCAAATGCGATTAGGGCAAAAATTGGAAAGCCTCAATTAGGGGCAATATATAAAAAGACTAATCTTCAGGCAGATCCAAGTCCGGAAGAAGTAATCGACTATTTGGCAGATGTGCTTGCTGTATCAATAAGAGACTACATCGAAGATAAGAATAATTTTTCGCAGGCAGATCTTGAGGATGGGGACTCATGTCCACTGCCAACACAAGATATCAAAACAAATCTTGAGAATAGGCAAAAGGCTATCGATGTGGCGCATTATGGCCCCGCAAACCCCAAAGAGCCTAACGATGAATATTGGTCGAAGAAGGCAAAGATTTTTGGAGGATCTGTCAAAGAAGCCAAGACGATGCTATGCGGAAATTGTGCCGGATTTAATAAAACTAAAAGGCTCATGGACTGCATAAGCAAGGGCATCGGATATGACGCACAGGAGGTAGAGCAGGCTGGGGACTTGGGATATTGCGAGATTTTTGATTTTAAATGCGCCTCGTTAAGAACATGTGATGCTTGGATTGTTGGTGGCCCAATACAAGATAAAAAAGAATTAGACTGCGGTACTGGTGCGGGTGGCTTTAAGGAGGGAAATACCTGCGCCAAGGGGGGCGAATCCGGAGGTATATTCGTATCACCTAGCATTAAGGAGGACTCATCATTTAAGGATGCGGTAAAAATGATATCCTCATCCGAGCATGCCCGTGCAGTAAGCATGGCAAAAGATGTGGTTAGGGATCAGGGAATGGAGGGGGATTTTAAAAGCGCAGTCGGAGACTGGGAGGATGGGGCAGAGAATGCAATTAAGATCGAGTTAAGGAACGCACAAGACTTCGATCAAATTGCGTACACGGCGGCAAAGCTTGGTTCCCTGATGAAGCAAAAAGCGGTTATTGCATTCCAGAACAAAAGTGACGGACAGGACTCCATCTACAAAATATTTTCCCCAAAAGGGATGGACGACATGCGTAGGATACTTTCAGAAAATGGAATTAAATTTAGAACAATATTCGAGGATCGTGGCAAAAGTAATGTCACAATTTTCGACAAAGGATCAGAGTTGCTTTCCAAAGTAAGCTCTGTATTGGAGGTAGCAAATGCAACAGGACAAATCATTAAAGGAGTCGGTGAATTCATTGGGGGCGACAGCCGAATCCAAGGAGAACAAGCCTACCGGAGAGTCATTACAGACTACGAAACCAAGTTCCCGACTCGAACTCGTCACCGATTTGCCAGAGGGATCTGGCTTCATTATAACCGGAGCGCATATCAGCTAGATTGCGGAACTGGTGCTGGAGGTTTCAAAGAGGGGAATACATGTGCTGGAGGAGGTGGTGGTACAACCATGACCCCAAGCTGGGCAAGAGAAAATCCAGAAAAGGCAAGCAAGGAGACGGCAAAAGCAACAATACTCTACCACGGAACATCCGCAACTGCGCTAAAGTCAATTAAGGAGAATGGCATTCTCCCTTCAAAGTCCGGAGTTTGGGGTGGTGGTAAAGTTTACTCAACGGACAGCTTGGATCTTGCAATGGAGTACGGAGTGCTTCGTGCCACAGCAGGCAAACAAAAGATACAGGGTAAAACTCTTATCGGCATTGTGAGCGTATTGGCTGAAGGATTTCAAAGCGTTGCGGACAACATTCCTACGACAAAAGCGCAGAAGATGGGTAAAACTGGACTAGCGGCTGTTTCCAAAATTTTCATTAAAGACGGCGCAGTTTCGCCTAGCTCCATAAAAAAGTTTGATATTTTTGACTTTGATTCGATTAGAAAATATGTTTATGAAAGTGGCCCCAAGCCAAAACCTCTGGCAACCAAGGAACTTGAGGACGGAAACAAGTATGTTTATGTTCCCATTCTGATCGAGATCCCAGAAGGACAGGAGGACGAAAACTTGGCCTATGCAATCGGGGGTGGTGGTGCGCCAGCCGGAACAATCCCAACGGCGGCTATTCAGGGTCAGGGCAAAGAGAGAAAGTTTTCTGCATATACAAAACCCAAGCTTCGTGAAAGGATTAAAAACAGAATTTTGCGTGGGACTAAAGGCGGGAAAGCTGGGCAGTGGTCGGCAAGAAAGGCACAGCTTGTCGCACAGGCCTACGAAAAAGCTGGTGGCGGTTATACCGGAAAAAGAACCAAAGAGCAGGCCGGACTGAAGAAATGGACTAAAGAGAAGTGGCGCACTAGCGACAATAGCAAATCAATCCAGCGTGGGAAGCCTACAAAAAGATATCTGCCGTCACGGGTATGGGACAAGCTTACTCCGGCTGAAAAAGCTTCTGCGAATAGGAGCAAGGCCAAAGGTGCAAAAAAGGGTAAGCAGTTTGTCCCGAATCCACCATCTGTAACAAAGAAGTTTTCATATAATAACGCAACTGAATTCTATGACCCCAGCCAGCCAAGGGACGAGTCTGGAAGATGGAGTGGTAGCTCAACAAAAGAAAATATAAAAATATCAGGATATGATTCAGAAATAAGGCAACAGGCAGTTGATGGAAAAATGGAAGACAGAAGGCTTAAAGATTCTCCAGATAAAGACTATATACTAAAATATAATAAAATACCGAAAGACGCAGAAGAAATTACCATTTATAGGGCTGCTCCATCTGAAATTAGGGATGGAGATTTTGCGGCATTAAACAAAGAACATGCAGGACTTCATATAAGATCCGCAGTAGATAAGATATTTAAAAAAGTTGTAAATATAGCTGACTTAATTCAGGGGTGGGATGCAAATGAGGTTATATATGCCCCAAAAAAGAAACAAACAACATTCAGCTATAACGGGAACAGGATAGACTTAAACTGCGGAACCGGATCTGGAGGATTTAAGGAAGGAAACACTTGTGCCAAAGGAGGTGGAGGTGGTGGCGGTGGAGCAGGTAAGGGAAAGAAGGAATCCGACACAAAGGATAAGTCCGAGAAGGATCAGGAGAAACTTCTGAAGGAAATTGACGCAGAAATAGAGCGTTTGGAGAACGAGCCAAAGGCCAAAGAAGCGGTGCGGAAAATGCGCCAACTTCGTGACGAAGTGGCGAAGGCCGAGGGCATAGATCCTGAATTTGCAGAAGCCACTAGATGGTCTCTCAGAGACCCGTCCCGCTATGTCCAAGACAGGGACATCAGGAAGACCTTTGAGAATCCAACTCCAGAACACAAAAAATGGATCGATGAGATTAAGGCATCGGAGCTAAACCCGAATGCCAAATCCGAAAATCCAATCGCAGTGATTCTTATGGGATCTCCGGCCAGTGGTAAAACCACAACCGGACGGCCATTTGCACAAAAGATTCTCGGCGGGAAAGAAACCACAAAGATTGACCCAGACGCAATTAAAGCAAAATCCAAGGGGTTCGAGGGCTGGAATGCCGGAGCTTTCCATGAGGAATCATCCATTCTGGCAGAGAAAGTGATCTTCCCAGAGGCGGTCAAGGAACGGCACAATGTTCTTCTGGACATCACCGGAAAGAACTCGGACAAGGTTGCCGGAATGGCAAGGACGCTGAAATCCTTGGGCTATACCATCGGCCTAGTTCATGTGGATGTGGATGATAAAGTCGCACTCAAACGGGCATCGGCCAGATTCAACAAGCCGAATGGTCGCTGGGTTCCGTACCGCTACATTAAAGGTTCGGCAGAAAAGGCTCGCAATACTTGGAGCAGGCTTACCAAGGAAGGGATTGCAGATATCGGATATTCAATTGACGGGAACGCAGAAAGGGTGCAGGGTCGGGACGCACCCATAAGGGAGACATATGGAAAAATCGAATGATAATCTTCCGGATAGCATGGACAGAATAGACGATGACTTTCTGGATGGCGTTACGGAAGAATTGAAAAAGATTCTTGCCGAAAGAGAATCCAAAAAGTAATTACTCGGCAAGGCGGGTCGGCCACTGGTTGAAGGGAAGGCCGTACTTCGAGAAGTTCAGGATCACCTTGGTATTCCAGACATACTCGCCCTTGTCGGTTTTGACGATTACCTTGGCTCCGTCCCAAGGGTTAATATTTCCCTTGTAGGTGGTGGAGACGATCTTCTCCGAGGACTTCCGGCTGGCGATCTCCTCCTCGGTTTTCTGGACGATCTTGCAGGCGAAGGAATCGCAGGCCTGCTTTGCATAGTCCTTGGCATCTTTCACGATGATTTGAGAGACATTATCTTTTTTGACGGCTTTCTTGGGAGCATGGGGCCGATAGTCATTTTCTTGAGTTTCAGAAAGCCAAAAACGGCGGTATGTCTGACTAAATTCAGAATACTCAATTTCATCGCTCTTACTCGAAGGTTGAGAAACAAGACGAAACAAGTAGGGAGAGGGGAGAGACTTGAAAAATTTATCTTGCCGTTCCAAGCGATCATTATCGTATTTGATGATCGACTCCGACAGGGCATTCTCAACGGGAATCAAATTCTTGCGGAGCGTGGAGGCAAGACCCTCGATCCGCTTGCGCTCAATCTCCTTGGAGTTTTTCTTGGACTCACGAAGAGCTTTGCGCTCCTCCTTGGCATACTTTTCCAAGCTATTATACGCCGCCGTATAAAGATTACTGACAGCAAACCAATCCAATCCATTTTTTACCCTCTGTTCCTCGGCTCTTAGCAGGGGAACAATCGCCTCCAGTTCAGCCTTCGGGAGCTTGCGGATTTCCGAGGGCTTCAGCCGTTTGATCTCTTTGATGTCTTTCATTCTGGTGGTAGTGTAATGCTAAACCGCTCCGCAGTCAACAACAAAATAAAGAATTTTTTGGGTTCATTTTTGGAGGTCAAAAAAAGTTAAAAATAGTGCTTGCCAAGCGGGCTGGCATATAATAAACTGGGGTCACGATGAACGAACAAACCACGATCTCGGTTGACCTAGAAACCTTCAAGAAATTGTGCGGGGATGCCATCCCACAGGCAAAAGTGGACGGAGGATCCAAAGAAAGCGGACTTAACGAAAAGAGTGATTGCACGATTCGGGCATTGGCAGTTTCAGCAGGAATTGACTATCCGGTTGCTCACCGGATCGGACGGGACGCTGGGCGAAGAAACCGATGCGGATTTAATGTTGGCAAGTTAATCAAGGAGGCCAAGAAGAATGGACTACAATTCTACAAGGTTATCAGAAGTTCGGTAACGATAAGCAAGTTTCTTCAGCGGTATCCAAAAGGCCGTTTTTATTGCAGGCGCAGTGGGCATGCGTTCGGCGTGATCGATGGGGTGATTCTGGACACGACTCCGAATACGCCATACCAGCGGATCACCGAGGCATACGAATTTATCCCCAAGACTGAAAATAATGCTTGCCAAGCCGATTCGAATTCAGTAGAGTAAGGCCAACAAAGAAAGGAACCAAAACCATGAACAAAACATCCAAACAAAACAAAGAATACACCTACTTTTTCAAGGATGGTGGATTCAATACCGAATGGGCAACAAACAAAAGCGAGGCCTATAAAAAGGCCAAAGCCAGATGGGCAAAGGAATTACCAAGCCTTGTTGACCGGATCGACAAGGCCAGCTTCCACATTGCAACCGAGGCCGAGACAAAAGATTTATTGTCTCGGTTTTGGTAAGCAAACCAACCAAGAAAGGAACAAATAAAATGAAATGGAGAAAAAGACCCCACCCATCGGAATTGACTTGGGTTCTGGTAGCTGACCAAACCAATCCTCCAGAATATTTGTGGCAACACGGATGGAACACGCCTGATATCAATAGGGCGACCAGATACACAAAGGTTGGAGCAAGGTTGTTGGCTGGGCGGTTACTTAGGGTCGCTTATGGCAGGGGTCGCTACATTCCAACTGAATTGCCCAATCAGAATGTAGAAAATAATCCTTGCCAAGCAACTTCGGATATAGTAGAGTAAGGCCAACAAGAAAGGAACCAAAGACATGAACAACCGACTCAACAACCGATACAACCAAACCAAAACTATTAAAGAGATCCCGATTGAGGTAAAACCGAACCACTATTACAAGGTCAACTTGTTTTATAGCAAGGGCGGTTTGAATTACTTCACCTATAAGCAGGATGAGCGTGGGTACTACTTGTCTGTCAAAGCCGTTGAGAAGTCGCAGGGTGATGGATACGAAGTTGAGAGCTATGTGCTTTTCAATGGCGTGAAGCAATTCATCAAGAGTGCAAAACGATTCAGCCAGAGCGTTCTGGATGAGTTGGCCTCAAAGAATTATGACCAGACCATCGCTCACTTCATCAAGCACATCGAGGATCGGAATCAGCATCTCGCAGTTTAACCAAGAAAGGAACCAAAGACATGAACACAAAAACCCAGACACTTCAGGATGCCTTCAGGTTTTACGATCTGGTGGAGGCATTCCTAGAACCTAGCGTGATTGGAGAGCTTTGCCGTAAGGGTAAAAAGGTATTCTATGCCTATTACGACAATTATAACCTTTACTATGAGGCTCCCAGCAAAATTCAGGTGGCCTACAAGCTGGCTGACTTCTATCAGAATCGATAACCAAGAAAGGATAGAAACCATGAACATTAAGCTATTTAAGGATTTGAAAATCGGAGATCTGTTCTACCAGTATTCGGACAAAACCTCTTATCAGGTACTTGAGAAAATAAACAAGATTCATGGCAAGTGCGTTAAGGTCGTTAACTTTCCAACCCGACATATCGGTGCTGGATATTACTACGGGCCTAACAGGTCGGTAAAACTATATGAGGAGGTAACAGCATGAACTACCTAAAGTATTATATCTGGTTCACCGGAGGAATCGTGGTCGGTATGGCCATTCGGGACTGGCTGGAACTTTTAATAAAATGAGCATCTTGACCTTTAACCTACCGGAAGACATCCGAGCCATTCTCAAGGCAGACAGGGCGGTTGAGATTTGGCCTTATGGGTGGGTCATAGTTGGTAGAGACGGACGGCAGTTATGGCCAGAATTCGTAGAGGCTAATTGTGAATATGAGGCCTTAATTAAAGTCAAGGATCTTGTCGAGACAAAGATTAAATCCTTGGTCTAGGTCTGGTCGTAGGCAATAACCATACCAGAATGGATTTGAATTCCAGTAATAGTTGTTCGGATATCAGATCCTGCCGAAAATTGTGGCGCATTTCCAGAGCTAGTGCTTGAAAGCGCAGATGCGTTAACTAGTCCGTTTGCCGTTAATGTATGAAATTTTGTAGTTTGTATAATTGCTACAAGTCCCCAGTTTCCAGTCACAAGACCAGCATTTGCATCGATAACATTCCCCCCCCTAGCACCAGTTAAAATTTCCTGATAATAAGCTATTGATTGCCCAGTTTCGGCCATAAATTGCAAGAAGTGTCAATTAAGACTCCAAAGTGCTATACATATAGTTGACAGGGCTAGCTAGGGTATGCCCATACCTACCCCCAAAAAAGGTCAACGGATGGCTGATTTCCTTGCCGGATTTATGGCAAATGCAACAGCCGTAAAAGATTATCCCGACACAAAACAGCGTTATGCCGTTGGGGCATCGATTTTCCGCACCAAGCAGAAAAAGCGTAAAAACATGGAAGCAGGCGAGGAGACTCTTCTGGCCCCCAATGAGGGCGAATCATTCCAAGATTTCCTCAATCGTTTCGTGAAAAATCCTGCGATGACGGAAATGTTTCCTGATGCCGGAGATCGTGCCGAGGTGGCCTCCGAACTTTACGAGGATATGGAAGAATCTTCTGAAGAAATCCCCAGCGAGGATTCGGAGGCCGGAAGCGATTCTGAAGAGATCGTGCCTGCGCTAGAAGAGCCTATGGTCGGAGATGATGATGTGGACGAACTGGAGGACATGACCATCGAAGGAGTTTCCGTTCTCACCACCGGAATGGCCAAGGGGCATAAACTCCAGATCGACCAGATGACCTTGCAACAAGTCATGGAGTGCGCCAACAATTACAGGAACGGGGTTAAGGTTAACGAGAATCACGGAGCAGGCATCGGGGATATTGTCGGCAAGCTTACGAACTTCCGGATCGATGATAGCGGTGAGAAGCTTCTGGCCGACCTTACCTTCCTGAAAAGCCGTGAAGATCGGGCGAAATATTATATGGATCTGGCTCAGGAAATTCCTGATTCTTTCGGGATCAGCATCTCTTTCTCCGGCCAGTCCGAGCAAAATGGGACGGATCTTGAGGTGGCCAGATGTCAGGAGCTTTATTCTGCCGATCTGGTACAGCATCCCGCCGCAAACCCAACTGGGCTTTTTTCTGCGGATTCCGTTTGTGTATCGGTTGACAAAAAAGAATTGAGTAATATGACCACCGATACGACTACCACTCCTACCACGGAGAAAACGGAAAAGACTTACGACATGGGTGATTTCGAAAAACGGATGATGTCCTTTGAGGATCGTCTGAAGAAGATCGAAGATACCCTCACCCCCAAGGAAGAGAAGACGGGTAAAACCGAAACTCTTGCCGAGACCACCACGACCACCAAGAAGCAGGAAAAGCCTAAGGAAGACGAGACTGCGGTGGCTGGCACTTTCGAAGCGAAAAACATCGCCAAGAATGAGCTTTCCAGCGTTTTGACCCAGATCCGCACCGAGCTTTCCAAGATCGTGTCGGCTCCGGTGGCTCACTCTGCCCCTGCGGTTGAGGAGAAGAAGCCCCAGAGCTTTGCGGATTATGTGAATTTCGAGATGAAGCAAAACAACATCTCAAAGGCCGAGGCTCTTCGGCTTTGTGTCGGCAAATACAACGAAGTCTATCGGAAAGAGCTTTCCGCTGGCGGAATCAAAGTCCTCTAAAGAAAGGATAAAATATTATGGCAACTCAATTCGATAACGGCTACGCCTCGCTGGCATTCGCCTCTTCGGTTACGGCGAATAGCATCGTTAGCATGACCACCACCGACAATACCGCTCAGGTCGCGGCCACCGCTGGTAACGCAATTGGCGTTCTTCAGCAGGATGTGACCAGCGGTCAGGTTGGTCTTGTTAAGCTTTACCAGCCCTCGCAATTTGCCCGTACCGCCAGCTTGGTTACCGCCGGAACGCTGGTTTATCAGGCTATTAATGGTCAGGTTAGCACTTCCACGGCTGGTGGTGCTATCACGGCTGGCGTTGCCCGTAACGGCAGTGCCTCTGGAACTATTGTCGAGGTGTTTTTCACCCGATAATTATAGAAAGGACACAAAAACATGAGTTATCTCACCTCTGGCGCAACCCTCCGTGGCGACATCACCACGGCTATCATCCAAGCGGCGAACGCCGATCAGGGCTTCATCGGCTCGGAAGTGTTCCCCGTCTATAATAGCTCCGTCCGTGCTGGTCAGTATCTGAAGCTGAAACTCGGCAATGCCGAGCTTCTGAATTCGGATGCCTCCAAAGTGGCTCCCGGCAGCTCCTACCCCCGCACCTCCCGTGCCTTCGATAACGACAACTTTACCTGCAACGAATTCGGACTGGAGGAGGTCGTGCCGGATGCGCTCGCCGCCGATGTGTCTCGTTTCTTCGGACTGGAAACCGAAACTGCGAAGCTTCTGCTCCGCAGTATCACCATCGGACACGAGGTTGATGTGGCTTCGGCCCTGTTCGATACCGGAACCTTCACGGCGACTAACCCGCTAGTGAACTATACGAACACGAACCTCTCCACGATCAACTTCCCCGCTGATGTGGCCGCTGCGAAACAGCGTCTCCTCAAGAACGGAGTTATTCCGAATGCGGTCATTATGAATCAGGAAGTGTTTGATCTGATCCGGCGTTCCCCGCTGGCGCAGAATCAGATGTTCGGCGTTGTTGCCTCGAACAGCGTTCGCTTGCTCTCCGAGCAGGAGATTGCGAATGTGGCTGGCGTTGAGAAGTGCTTGGTCGGCAAGGCCGCAAAGAACACCGCGGCTAAGGGTGCTACCTTCTCCGGTGGCTTCATCCTGCCCAGCACCTACATCGCCGTTGGCTATGTTGCTGGTGGTGACTTCGCCGCTGGTGGCGTGGGTCGGACGATTGTGTGGAGCGAAGACACCTCCGCTCCTTTCGTCACCGAGAGCTATCGTGACGAAATCCGCCGTTCCAACATCCTCCGTGTCCGCTCGAATCGTGCGGTCAAGGTGATCGATGAGACTTCGGTGGAACTCATCACCACGAACTACTCCGCCTCGTAATTTGGTTCCTCTAGGTTGGAAGGAGGGGGATGGGAGAAATCCTGTCCCCCTCTTTCTTTTGACATGAAAGAATAAGTATTATGGCAGACTTAACAAACTCCGAACCCTACTACGACCAAATTAGCCATGCGGCTCGTCCGCAGACCCAGTATGTCTCCACAACTGGCAGTGCCGTTACCGGAAGCTTTGCCGGATTGGTAGCCATCACGGATTCCAAGTTCTATGCAATCACATCTTCGGTTACGGGCATGGGCAATATCGCCAGCGTGACCCTTGCGAATGCTACCACGATCCCAGCCGGAACCTATTTGGCTGGCGATGTATCGTCCTTCCAGATCCATTCTGGCGTTGTTTTAGCCATCGGAGACTAATCCCGTGGGCTACGGCTTCGGGAACCGGATTGCGGTAGGTAGAAGGCCAATTACTGCTGTTGCACAGGCTGGATCAAGCCTAGCCACTCCTTATGCTTGGTGGGGTGCTGATTATGGGGTGACGCAAAGTGGCGGGTATGTTACAGAGTGGGCAGATAAAAGTGGGAATGGGAAAACATTGTATCCATCCGGTGACTACGGGCCTGTTTATTATGCAACTGGCCTACAATCAAAGCCAGCGTTGTTCTTTGTCTATGATAATAAGAGTGGGATTGTTTCAAGCCTAATGCAAGCATCACCAGATGCAACAAGCATAAAGTCAGTTGTTGCAGTTGCCCTTCCTGTTACTGGACTTGGGCAATATGGTTGCATTATTGAATGTAGTGGAGGCGGGCTTTATTCTTGTGTTTCAGCAGACTTTAAGGCAGGGATTTTATATTGGGGGACATATTTTGGAGCATCTAATTATTATAGCTATGTTTATCCAGAAGAGCCTGCAATTTTTGCATATAGTGCAAATGCAACTGGAACACTAATAAGACAGGTAAAGGTTGATGGAATTGATGAGGAGATTTCTTCATCTGTTGTTGGTGCTGGAAATACATCAAGGTCTGATATGGTTGTTGGCATAGACAGCAGTTTTGGTCAGCCGTCTCGATCATATTTGGCAGAGCTTGTTCTGTTTGATTATGAGCTAACAACAGGACAGCTTGATGCCTATATTTCATTGTTTAGAACAAAGTATGGACTTTGATGCCCAAGAAAAATAAGGCTGTTAGCCTTGGGGCATCCTGTTATCCAGTAAGGATGATGGGAGAATTATTTGATTCAGAGAGGTGCTTGTTTGATTTTGGCAGGTGTTCCCATAAGAATCTTTTGTTTTTGCTAAAGACAGAATTTAAGAAGATACTTTGCCCAGAAAATAACAGGGACGAAGAGGACACATTTAGGGTTGGTTTTTATGGGCAACTGCTAGAATTTTGGATAGGACACCAGAAGAGGGCAGACATTGAAAATGCCCACAGGGAAATGACGGATAGATGCAAAAGATTTATATGCTTAAGGGACTTTGGTGGACATATCCTTTTTGTAAGGTTAAGGGACTTCAATCCAGAGCCAGCTAGGTTTCTTGAGGGGGTTGGGATGGATGGTGTTTTTGATATGTTCCACAAGGAACAGGATGAAATAAAGGAAAGTCTTAAAGTATTTGGCTTTGGAAATTTCAGCTTACTCTATATTGTTGGATCAAGGATTTTGACCCTAGATGGACTTGCAGTAATTCCAGAAGGCAAAATTTCAGATGACATCTATTGCATTGAAAGCCCAGAAAGCCCATTCTCAAAATGGGATGGGTGCAAAAAATTGATACAGGAAAGGCTGTATAAAAATGACTAGGATTATTCTAATAGTGCTTTTTATGTATTTGTCTGGTTGCAGTAGGCCATATGAAAGTCCTGAAATACCTGAAACAAAGTATCCGGAAACCCCGACAATGGGAGCTTGGGAACCTCTAGAAGAATAGGCTTGCCACACACACCCAGATTCCCACCATAAAAAAATGGACAGATTCCCATTCAGCTTGTCACTCTACGCCATTGTTTCTAGGGAATGCGCCTCTAAATATATTGCAAGATCATTGGAGTCGATGCTTGCACTAAAGCCTGATGAGATCGTGCTTTGCTCTGCAATGGGAAAGAACACGGAAGAAGGCCTGCCAATTCTAGAAGAGGTTGCAAAAAAGTTTAATGCGAAGGTTGTTGTTTATAATAACAGGGAGGGATCTGGACACCTAGAGCATCTGGATAGTTTTGCGGACGCAAGGAACAAGGCTCTGGATGCATGCACAAAAGACTGGTGTATGTGGTTCGATGCGGATGATCTTCTTGTGGATGGCGCAGAAAAGGGATTTTTTGAGATAGCCAAAAGGGTTACTGACCATGAGTGCATTTATGCTGGATACTCAGTGCCGGCGGCTGGCCTCTGCCCGATACGGGAGAGGATAACCAAGCGTGGAGAATTCAAGTGGTTTGGCCCAGTCCACGAACAACTAAAGCCATTTAAAAAAGAGTCGTCCAAGGCAATAGGAACCCCATCAGGACTAATCGTTCATTCACCAATTGGATATAAGAAGGCTAGTGCGGACAGAAATCACAATATTCTGGACGCTAGCCTTTCAAGATCGGCAATTCATTCATATTATAAAGCCGATGAATACTTTCTTTCAGGAAAATATGTGGAAGCAATCCGGTGGGCAAAGACGGCAATTGCTTTCGAGGATTTGGATATTATCATGCGGGTGCAGTGCCATACGATCATAGGCAGATGCCTTGCAGATCCAGTTGCAAAAAGAGAGGAGCTTTTCAGGGCATACGCATTACAGCCAGATAGATCCGAGGCACTTTTCTACATTGCAGAGGATTATTATTCCAGACGGAATTATCGTGAGGCATTAGCCTTGGCCAGATCTGCATCGATGATCCCAAGGCCGAATGTGGCCTATTGGACTACAAAAGATTCCGTCTATAACTGGGAAGCACCTGATCTTTATGAAAGATGCGCCAGAGTTCTAAAGATGGACGACATCGTTTCGGGAATACAGGAGGACAGGAGAAAGAATTTTGGCGATGTGGATATTACCCTTTGCCATGCAACGGCCAGACCCGATAAGTTCAATCATACAAGATGGATCTGGTTGTCGAATGCTAGCAAACCGAACAACATCCAGCATATTATAGGGGTCGATGAGGATAATTTTGAATACGGAGGAAATGAAAAGATAATAACTCCCAATGGAAAGTGCATTGGGGCGTGGAATGCATGCGCCCAAAATGCAAAAGGAAAGTATATTGTTCAGCTTTCGGACGATTTCGTTCCATTTATGGGGTGGGATGATGAAATTAGGAAAAGACTTCCAGACCCAGAAAGGCCAGCCGTGCTTGCGGTATCTGACGGACACAGGAAGGACGATCTGCTTTGTATGGCAATCTGCACAAAGAAAACATTGGAATATCTTGGAGGACATTTATTTCACCCAGAATACGCACAATGTAGTGGTATTTTCTCCGACAACGAGTTCACGCTACGGACAAAGGAAATTCAGGTGGATGCCCGTGATCTTGTATTTGAGCATAGAAACCCATTCTGGACTGGGGAGAGTCAGGACGAAGTATTTAAAAAGCATAACTCCGTTACAAATTATGCCATCGGAGAGCATATTTTTAAAATGAGGAATCCATGATAAATCACTATTGGGACAGCGATATCTTTGGAAGTGAAAATTGGTTTTTATACATAGACATGTACCGAAAAATTTTTGAGGTTACTCCAGCCGGAGGACACATAGTGGAGATAGGTGCTTTTCTTGGAAGAAGCACATCATTTTTGGCAGTTGAGGCACAGCATAAAAAAATGCGGGTCGATGTTATCGATACTTGGCTTGGATCTGCGGAACATCAGAACATGGAAGACATAAAGAACGGATGCCTATTCGAAAAGTTTCTCAAGAATCTTGAGCCAGTGATAAACAATATAAATGTGATACGGGCAGAGAGCCTTCGTGCCGTCCGGATGTATGACGATGCAAGTCTGGATGCCGTATTTATAGACGGGGATCATTCATATGAGGCGGTGAAATCAGACATATCGGAATGGAGAAAAAAGGTTAAGTCCGGAGGGATACTTGCCGGAGATGATTATCTTGCATTTGCTGGCGTAAAAAGGGCGGTGGACGAGCTTATACCCAATAGATTGGTAACAGAAAGGTATTGGCACACAATCGTATGAAAATATTTATCTACCACGATCTTATCCAGAATCCGAATATTCGCAGGGATAATATTTACTATGCAAATCGTGACAGGCTGATTCCGCACCTGCAATACCTAGAAGATATCTACGAACACTTCAAGAAATTCGAGACGAAGAATCCAGACGAGGCTGACTGCTTCTTTGTGCCACTATTCATGGCCGGACTTCAGTTTAGCAATATCGACCCAGAGTATCTCATAAGGGAAAAATGCCTATATCTGGAAAGGGGGAACCACATTCTTGTTTCAACAGGAGATGTCGGCCAGAGGTCGGAATCGAGACACGAAATGACCGAGCAGGCGAACCCTCTCCGTGCCTATAACAAGAAGTATAAATGGATGGACGACAGGTTTAGACTGATTGTTCTTGAATCCACCGCAAGCCTATTGCCTCAGGACATTGCAATTCTGCCGTATCAAATGAAAGACATAGAAAAAAAGGATATTGCCCTTCGGGATATCTTTGCCTCTTTTATGGGCAAACTTACCCAGCTTCATTTGCCTGCGGATCATATCCGTGGAGGTAGGCTAATTGAGTTCCAGAAGGTCGCACCGAAAGAAAGATTTGTAGTTGGAACCCCAGAGCAGGTCGAGGAAACACTTGGGGAAAAGATCGGATACCACGATCTTATGGCACGATCCATATTTACCCTATGTCCGGCTGGCTACGGGAGATGGTCGTTCAGGATGGTTGAGGCACTTCTTAGCGGGTCGATTCCGGTGATCCTATCCGATGATTATGTCATGCCTATGTCCGATAAATTCAGATGGGAGGATTATTGCATTGTTGTAAAGGAAAAGGATCTTATGTCCTTGGATAAAATCTTGTCTGAAATACCCATTGAAAAATTGAGGGCTATGGCGACAAGCATATCTCTTTCAAGGGAATTATTCCAAAAGGAGTTTATTATGGACTATATCACCGAAAAACTATCAGCCGGATCATATGCAGACATCGCTATCGGCAAGATGCGTGGCCCAGAGTCCATGCACATCATTTGCGTGGATGTTACGAACAAGTGCGATCTGGCATGTTCCAACTGCACACGGCTACTAAAGAATCAGGATGAGTTCTGGGAAATGACACCGGAGAACTTCAGGCTGGCACTTCAAAGTCTCAAAAACTACAAGGGCATCATAGCCATGATCGGCGGTAATCCATGCGTTCATACCCAGTTTGAGAAGCTATGCGAGATCTTCAGGGAGGAAGTGCCGAACCAGTTCCAGCGGGGCTTGTGGACGAACAATTATTTCAAGCATCGTGAGGTGATCGAGAATACATTCGGAGCCTTAAACCTGAATCCCCATAACGAGGAACGGGCGAACGAAAAGCTGAAGGATCTACATAATGTAATGGTAAACCAGCGTAAATTTAACGGAGGATTCTATGTGGGCAATTCTCACCATGCGCCTCTCCTTACTGCGGTTAAAGATCTCTACCCAGAAAAAGAGATGTGGGAAAAGATCTCCAAATGCGATATCAATCGTGACTGGTCGGCATCGATTGTTCAGAACAGGGGTAAACTCCGTGCCTATTTTTGCGAGGTAGCTGCCTCGTTCGATCTGGCAAGGGGAACCGACAACGGCCATGAGGTTGTTCTGGATTGGTGGAAGCAACCCATTCAGGCCTTTTCCGATCAGATCAAACACTTTTGTACGGGGTGCGGAGTTCCGGCAAGACTACGAGGCCACATGGATAACGAACAGATCGATACCTACACAAAGAGCAATGCCGACATAGCCGAGAAATCTGCAAAGAACAAGGGTCGGAAAATACAACTTTTGGATGTCGAGAAAAAGCTTGAGCATAAAGTGACTGAATACTTCGCCGGATGAAGATCCTTATCCAGTATCACGAACGGCTGGGAGATGTTATCCGGCTACTCCCGCTTGCAAAGCACCTGTCCGACAAGGGGAATGAAGTATTCATAGAATGCAGGGATCAGTATGCGGATATCCTTAAGTGCGTGACATACGCAAAGCACAAGAAGATTGAGGATCGGTACGAGGGATTCGACCATATTTTCAACAGGCAGGTCTGGCCACTACTTTACGATGAATACAGGAAAAGTGGCAAATGGTGGGAAGATTTCGTTTACGGGGAATACGCACCGGAGGCGGTGGGCGAGCGGGTGGTTTTTGATTCAATTATTGAAGGCGATAATCTTGGGACATTCGATCTGGTTGCCCCATTTGGCATCAGTCAGATAGTCCGGCACGATCCGATGAAGGTTGTAGTCAAGGCGGTAAAGCTTTACGGGAAAGACGATCTGGCTGTTCTCTGCCCACCAGAATACAGCATAAACGGGCTTCGAACCATAACCGCAAAATCGGTCTCCGAGCTTCCTTGGATCATTAAGTCCAGCCGTAATTTCCTTGGAATAAACTCATCCCCAGCCGTAATTGCTTCTGCCACAAAGGATTGCTTCGACTTAATTCCAACTGGAAACGATCAAGACGATTATATCCTTGGCGCAAACATAGTCTCCTTATAGGGCAATGCCCAAGAATGGCTCAAAATCGCTTTTAAATGGCCTTTAAAGGGGCTTTTAACTTATCTATGGGCAGTTTACCCAAAATTGACATTTGCTATATGTGTAACCATGAGCGGAAGAATCGATACCACTATTTTCGGGACGGATCTTTCGGAGATGATCTCGGATCTTTATTCCTCGGTAACAGGGCTTGCCACGAACTCAGTATCGGCATCGGTCACGGATCTTGGTTTTGATAGCGAACTTCAGGTAGGTGGGGATGTTGTAACGATCACCCAGACCATCATCGTTCCTGCCAGCGTCATTTCGGCTCCTCCAGTTGTGGGTGCGCTATGCACGATTGACGGGGTGGAAAGAATGGTGGCCAGATATTCACTTTCGGCAGACGGAGTTTCATATAATATTGATGTTGCAGACATTACAACCGGATGACCACATCAGTAGAAAATGAGGTAGAATCGCAAATACTTAATGCCATAACAACGGCTGGTGTTACTGGTGTAAATTTCTATGCAGGAGAAAGAAATGCACAAAAAATACTTCCGTATGTATATGCGGATGTAGAAATAAATTCTGAAGAAATAGAGCCATTTACCGGAATATTTTCATGCTCTGCGACAATAAGATATGCTGTCCGTGCCGACACAATAACAGATCAGGATTTTGATAATAAATTCCAACAGGTTCTTCAAGCATTTTATACACAGCCAAACATTGCAGAGCAAATGACAAACCAATCAACATCAGTTACATTTTATAGTGTAAACATATTAAAGGTTGAGCCGATAATTTCCGGAGCAACTAGGACTTGGGCTAGGGATATATCAATGGAATTAAAGGTTACATCAAAAGAGACATGAGCTTTCCTCAATCAGTTGAATATCAATTTGAACAAGCTGTATCTGAAATTTTTTCAGAAATAGATAATCTTAATGTATATACAACAAATAGAACTGGACAAAGGTTACTGCCATATATACTTGTTTCATCAAAAATATCAAGACAGCTAATAAATCAATATAGTGGTGTATATGAAATTGAGGCAACATTGAATTATTCCGACTCGTGCGCAAAAGTTTCCGATACACAATTTGACGAAAAATACCTAGAGGTATTTTCATCGCTGTATTCTCCAGAAGACACTCTTACAGCAAAAATTGGGAAAAATACCACAGATCTAAAAATATATATGGCAAGAATTTCAGAACAGATTCCAACCATAATTCAGAATAAAAGAGCTTGGCTAAGGGGTCTTAAAATAACTGCTATTGTTACCCCAGATGAATTTTCAGATGGTTATAGAAGTTATATATTTAGTGATTTTTTAAACTCATTTTATTTGTCCACTATTTGACATAAAGGACTAGCTATATGGCACTCACAATTCGTGACGGAAATCAATCTCTTACCACTCTTTCAACCATCCTAGTTGGCAATGCCCATATCCCAGCGCATTCGGTTGTATCCCTCGGATCGCAGGCCATAACGGATATAGCGACAGCCGTATCTGGCGTGGAGCTTGGCCCGAATACCATTTCTGCACTAGAAAACATTTCTGTAACTTTTGGATCTGGAACAAGCATAACCATTGGTAATGTAGTTTCTGTAACTGGCGGACTTACCAATACCGAGCTTCGTGCTTCTGCCGTTACAATCGGTGGATCTGTTTCGGTATCGAATTTTCCAGTTACGCAGGCCGTAACCTTCGGTCAGGCAAGTGTTACATTTACACAAGCACCAGTAACATTTGGACAGGCGGTGGTTTCGGCCTCAAACATCGGAGCTTTAAATTCATCAGTGGCAACCGATGGAATTTCCGATACGACACTAAACTTTATTAAAATTGGAGGACATCAGAGCGGATCAAACCAGACGGCGCATATAGTTCATGTTTCTTCCGGAGGATCAATGAGTGTCGATGCCTCAGGATCTTCAGTAACCTTTACTCAGGCATCGGTAACTTTCAATTCAATTACTGGCTATGTTTCGATTCAGAATTATCCGGCTACGCAGGCAGTGACATTTGGAACCGCAGTAATCACTGGGTCAACCAGCATTATTGGAACTCCATCTATTACATTTACAACTGCAACCATTACTGGATCTGTATCAATCCTTAATTTTCCGGCTACGCAATCTGTAACTTTTACTCAAATTGCTACGCATGGTGTAACAATTGGCGCAGGAACAGCGCAGATTGGAAGCGTTACGGCAAGTATTTCAGGAACCCCGTCAGTAACATTTACTCAGGCATCGGTAACTTTTGGTGATAATTTCATAAATCAAGTAGGGACGGATGTAGGCATCGTAGCTGACGCAGTAGCCGTGGGATGGAATGAAAATGATGTAAACTTCCACATTATAGGAAACACAAATCCTCTTCCAGTTCAGATTGTTCAATCTTCTTATGCCACATCTATTACAGCCAATAACCCATCCGGTGCGCTAACCACCCGCTTCGGATCTGTCGTAACCGCAAATCTGGCAACCTTAACATCTGCCGTCACAAATGCCTCACGCAAGTTTCTCCTTGTGCAAAACATCGCCTCAACTTCCGTGACCATCGGGATCGGGTTTTCCCCGACCACCACCCAAGGAATCCAGCTTGCCGTTGGGGCAGGGCTGACCTTCGATGCGTTCTGTCCGACTGGGGCGGTTTACTGGCTTTCTAGCGTGACAGGCTCGAACTGGTCGGTGTTGGAGGGCTAGGCGATGGGCTTCATCTCCGCACCTGTCGATCTGTCCAGCCCAGCCGCCATCGGCTCCACCACGCCGAACACGGGGGCGTTCACCACGCTTTCTGCCAACAACGGCACGCTGACGGCAAACTCTCCTGCGGCCACTTTTACCCAGACTTGGAATAATGCGGCGGTTGATTTTAGGGCACTTCAACTAAACATCACATCAACGGCAAGAGGAGGTGGTTCGGCGCTTATAGATGCAAGAGTTGGTGGGTCTGCGGCTTTTCAAGCTGGCCCAAACGGAAATATTTTCTTTAGTGGTGGCACTATTTTTACCTCGACTATGTTAAGTGTTGGAATAGGGCCAGTAGATGTTAGTGGATCTGGTTCGTTGGGAAGATTTTGGATTAGCTCAACAGGCGTGGTTGGAAGAACAGCTTTAGGTATTCACACATCTAACGGAGGGGGAGCCTTTGAAGTAGCCGCCTATTCCGGTGGGGCAAACATCTGGGAACAACGCAACTCCACCAACGCCCAAACCTTCCGACTCTATAACACCTACACGGACGCATCTAACTACGAGCGGGGGTTCTTCAGGTGGAGTTCCAATATCTTGGAACTGGGGGCAGAAGCGGCTGGAACTGGGACGCAAAGGCAACTGCGATTCCCGCTTGGAACCGTTACGGCATCCACGCCTCTGTCGATTACGCAGACTTGGAATAGTTCTGGGGTAACATTTACAGGGATTCAGGCCAACATAACCGACACGG
>Ga0214917_10001314_pt1 | contig 32006 bp, 42 predicted proteins | sample LL_1208_BB_MetaG_FD_177983 | JGI IMG/M metagenome (GOLD analysis project Ga0214917, IMG submission 177983) | Freshwater microbial communities from Lake Lanier, Atlanta, Georgia, United States - LL_1208_BB | ecosystem: Environmental > Aquatic > Freshwater > Lake | place: USA: Georgia | collected... | reverse complement strand
CAAAGTGAGCGCCATATGACTTATCTTGCGTTACAACGGTCCAATTATCATCAAGGACTTTAGTTTTTTCAGAACCTAGGGTGATCATCGGCTCAATAGCAAAGACCATTCCAGCTTCAATAGTTGGACCATGACCAGCTTTGCCAAAGTTGAGAATATGTGGCTCCATATGCATCGCATTTCCAATTCCATGACCACCATATTCTCGCAAGATTCCATACTTTCCTTGCGAGTTAACATATTTCTCAATGGCATGGCCGATATCAGAAATCTTTGCTCCCATTACCCCTGCAGCAATTCCGTGCCATAAAGATTCTTCGCAGACTTCCAACATCTTGGCATGCTCTCTATCAATTGGATCAACAATCATGGTAAATGCTGCATCGCCATGCCAGCCATCAATTATTGCTCCACAATCAACAGAGACAATATCTCCCGGCATCAGCATGCGATCGCCAGGAATTCCATGAACAATTTCATCATTAACTGAAACACAAATTACTGCTGGATATCCGTGATAGCCCTTAAAATTTGAGCTTCCCCCGCCACGTTTGATATTTGCCTCAGCAATTGCATCAAGTGCACTCGTTGTAATACCAGCTTTAATATTTGCTCTTACTAACTCTAAAGTGCTTCTAACTAAGAGATTTGCCTGACGCATAATCTTTAGTTGATCCAAGGTCTTTATCTGGATCGCCATTACTTAACTCAGTTTCTTGCTTAGTGCTGCTATGGCAGCAGAGGTGATATCTGAAATTTCACCAGTTGCCGCAATAGTTACTAAGAGATTGGCATCTCGATAAAAGCTAATAATTGGCGCGGTTTGCTCGCTATAAACCTCAAGTCGCCTTCTAATTATCTCTTCCTTATCATCATCGCGCCCACGAATAGAGAGGCGCTTAACAATCTCTTCATTATCTAGGGATAGTTCAAGTGCGGCATCAAGTGATACGCCAGATTCAGCAAGAATCGCATCTAAGACTTCTGCCTGCGAAACATTTCTTGGAAAACCATCTAGCAAGAAGCCAGATTGAGCATCAGATTTTGCAAGGCGATCTTTAACCATCTCATTGGTAAGTGAATCTGGAACTAGCTCGCCCTTATCCATATAAGACTTTGCCTTAAGGCCGAGCGCTGTGCCATTTTGTAAATTAGCACGGAAAATGTCACCAGTTGAAATGTGCGGGATCTTGTAATGCTCAGCAAGATGAACTGCCTGAGTTCCTTTACCGGCACCTGGTGGTCCAACCAGGATTAAGCGCATTAGCGCAAGAACCCCTCATAAGAGCGTTGCTGTAGCTGGCTCTCGATCTGCTTAGCAGTATCAAGACCAACGCCAACCACGATCAAAATAGCAGTTCCACCAAATGGGAAGTTCTGAGATGCACCAAATAGAACCAGTGCAACGATTGGAATGATTGCAACAAGTGCTAGATAGAGCGAACCGGGTGCAGTAATTCTATTTAATACATATGCAAGGTAATCACTAGTTGGCTTTCCAGCTCTGATGCCTGGAATAAAGCCGCCATACTTACGCATATTCTCTGCAGTCTCTTCTGGATTAAAAGTAATTGCTACATAGAAGTAGGCAAAGAAGATAATCATTAGCGCATAGAGCGTTATATAAATCGGGTGATCGCCTTGAACAAAGTTAGTTGAAATCCAAACCGCCCAAGGTGCTTGGGAGTTGGTGAAGTTAGCAACCAGAGAAGGGATGTAGAGAAGTGATGAAGCAAAGATAACTGGGATAACTCCTGATTGATTAACCTTTATCGGAATATAAGTTGTAGTTCCACCATATTGGCGTCTTCCAACCTGCTTCTTGGCATATTGAACTGGAATTCTGCGCTGGGATTGTTCAACAAATACCACCGCAGCAACAATTAAAACCCCTACCGCCATAATAAATAGAAATGTTGCCCAGCCGCGTGAGAGCTTAATTGACCAGAGCTGACCAGGAAATGATGCTGCTATTGAGGTAAAGATCAAGATCGACATTCCATTACCAACACCGCGATCTGTAATTAACTCACCTAGCCACATAATTACCGAAGTTCCAGCAGTCATAACAAAGATCATGGTGACAATACGCTGCCAAGAAGTATCAGGGATGATCGCTTCAGTACAGCCATTGATTAGACGGCCCGGAGTTCTTGCAACTGCAATCAAACCTGTGGTCTGCATAATTGCAAGACCGATAGTCAAATAGCGAGTGTATTGCGTTAACTTAGCCGTTCCTGATTGGCCTTCCTTCTTTAGAGTTTCAAAGCGAGGAATAACAACAGTTAATAGCTGAACGATAATTGAAGCAGTGATGTAAGGCATGATGCCGAGTGCAAATACTGAGAGCTGCAAGAGCGCCCCGCCGCTAAATAAGTTAATTAGTCCAAAAAGCCCGCCAGTATCAACATTTGCTAGGCAGCGCTGAACTGCGCCATAGGAAACACCTGGGGTTGGAATTACAGAGCCAAAGCGAAATAGCGCCATGATTCCAAGTGTGAAGAAGATTTTACGGCGCAGATCAGGAGTTTTGAAAGCCTTAGCAAAAACTGATAGCAACATTATCTTCTCCTAATTATTTCAACTAGATATTAACTAGAGAGTCTTAATACTTCCGCCAGCGGCAGAGATTTTCTCCGATGCCGATGATGAGAAGCTATGGACTGTGACATTTACCTTAACGGAGATATCGCCATTTCCTAGGACCTTAACTGGGCGGCCCTTGCGAGCAGCTCCTAATTTATAAAGATCATCGATGGAAACCTCTCCACCTTTTGGAAATAGCGCATTGATAGTTGAGACATTTACCGCCTGATAGGTAATGGTTTCAGGGTTTTTAAAGCCACGAAGTTTTGGTAAGCGCTGCACCAGAGGCATCGCTCCACCTTCAAAACCTGCGCGAACTACATTTCTAGCCCTAGTTCCTTTACCACCACGACCAGCAGTCTTTCCCTTGGAGCCTTCGCCTCGACCTTTACGGGTCTTTGCTTTCTTAGCACCAGGTGCGGGACGGAGATGATGAGCTTTAAGCACCATAGTTATTCGACCTCCTCAACCTTAATCAAATGACGAACGCTATGAACCATTCCGCGAATCTCTGGACGATCTTCCTTAACTACAACATCACCGATTCTCTTAAGTCCAAGAGAGCGAAGAGTGTTTCGTTGATCAGGAGGATTGCCAACTTTTGAACGGACTTGAGTAACCTTTAGACGTGGCATCTTATGCACCTGCCGTTGTACTCATTGCGCGGATGATTGCAGCTGGAGCAACGCGCTCAAGTGGTAGACCACGACGAGCAGCAATTGCTGCTGGATCTTCCAACATCTTTAACGCTTTTGCTGTGGCATGAACCATGTTAATTGGATTATTTGATCCAAGAGATTTAGTTAGAACATCGCTAATTCCTGCGCACTCAAGAACTGCGCGCACTGGACCTCCTGCAATAACTCCAGTACCAGGAGCTGCAGGGCGAAGTAGTACTACTCCTGCTGCATCTTCTCCCTGAACTGGGTGCGGGATAGTTCCTTGGATTCTTGGAACCTTGAAGAATGATTTCTTTGCCTCTTCAACAGCTTTAGCAATTGCTTGTGGAACTTCTTTTGCTTTTCCATAACCAATGCCAACCATGCCATTGCCATCACCGAGCACAACAAGTGCGGTGAATGAGAAACGACGACCTCCAGAGACAACTTTTGCTACGCGATTGATAAAGACCACGCGCTCAATGTAGGGAGACTTCTCAGATTGGCGATCATCGCGGCGCTCGCGCTTTTCGCGTCCGCGCTTTGGCTTCTCTGCCTCAGTATTTACTACTTCTTTATCGGCCATTAGAAGTCCAATCCATTCTCTCTAGCACCTTCGGCAAGCGCTGCTACTCGCCCGGTGTAACGATTTCCACCACGGTCAAAGACCACTGTGGTAACTCCAGCTGCTTTTGCGCGATCTGCAACTAATTGGCCCACACTTCTTGCCTTCTTAGTCTTATCTGCAGATGTTGCTCTTAGCTCTTTTTCCATAGTTGAAGCAGAGGCCAGAGTATGGCCACGTGAATCATCAACGATTTGCGCAACTAAATGGCGGGCAGAGCGAGTAACAACTAAACGTGGACGCTCAGATGTTCCGGTAACTCTCTTGCGCACTCTAAAGTGGCGACGGGCGCGGGCAACTTGAGTAGAGCCCTTAACAATCTTCTTAGAGATATTCATGCCTTCTTACCTGTCTTTCCGGCTTTACGGCGAATGCGCGCGCCTTGTAGATGCAGACCCTTGCCTTTATATGGATCGGCTTTGCGAAGTTTTTGAATCTTGGCAACAACTTCTCCAACTAGCTGCTTATCAACACCTGAAACAATTAGATCAGTAGGTGATTCAACGGTGAAGGTAATTCCGGCAGGAGCTGCGAAAATAATTGGGTGTGAGTAGCCCAGTGCAAACTCTAGATCTTTGCCCTTTGCCGCTACTTTATATCCAACTCCAACAATCATGATTTTCTTTGAGTAACCAGTTGTAACACCTGTAACCATATTTGAAATCAGCGTGCGAGAAAGACCGTGAAGGCTCTTTGCTGCGCGCTCATCATTAGCGCGTGTTAGTACTACTGAGCTCTCCTCTTTCTTAGGAGTAATCAACTCAGGAAGCACATGGCTTAGCGTTCCCTTAGGTCCTTTGATAGAGACTGATTGACCAGAGATATTTACCTCAACCCCTGATGGAATGGCAACTGGCATTTTTCCAATACGTGACATAGCAATCACCATACGTAAGCGAGAACTTCTCCGCCTACGCCATTCTTGTTAGCTTGTCTATCAGTGAGTAATCCTTGTGATGTTGAAATAATTGCCACACCAAGTCCGCCTAATACTTTAGGAAGTCCAGTTGATTTGGCATAAACGCGTAGACCTGGCTTTGAAACGCGGCGCAGACCAGCAATTGATCGCTCACGGTTTGCACCATATTTAAGGTCAAGAGTTAAGGTCTTTCCAAAACCTTCTGAATTATCACTGACTTTATAGCCAGAGATATATCCCTCTTTCTGCAAAATTTCGGCAATACGAACCTTCACCGATGAAGATGGCATGGAAACCACTTCATGGTAGGCCATATTGGCGTTACGCAAACGAGAGAGCATGTCTGCGATCGGGTCGGTCATTGTCATAGTTGGCTCATCGCCTTTCTTTGGCTGGTTTCCCTCATACAAGGGACCTTTCCAATAGTTGTTACCAGGAAGCTTTCGTAATACCAGGAAGTTCACCGCGGTGTGCCATCTCGCGGAAGCAGACTCGGCAGATGCCGAATTTCTGATAGACCGAATGTGGTCGGCCACATCGTTGGCAACGTGTGTAGCCGCGAACCTTAAATTTAGGTTTGCGGCTTGCCTTAACCTTCAGTGATGTCTTTGCCATTATTTATTTCTCCCCTTGATCCTTAAACGGAAAACCAAGCGCCTTAAGTAGCGCACGACCTTCGTTATCGTTCTTGGCTGAAGTTACGATGGTGATATCCATGCCACGGACTCGATCTAGCTTGTCTTGCTCAATTTCAAGAAAGACCACTTGCTCAGTTAGACCGAAGGTGTAATTTCCTTTGCCATCAAATTGCTTTGGAGAAAGGCCGCGGAAATCGCGGATTCTTGGCAGAGAAACTGTTAATAGCCGGTCCATAAACTCCCACATCCGGTCCCCGCGTAGTGTGACATGGGCGCCAATTGGCTGGCCTTCACGGAGTTTGAAGTTAGCAATTGATTTTCTCGCCTTAGTAACTAATGGACGCTGTCCAGTAATTGCTGCAAGGTCTCTAATTGCGCCTTCAATTAACTTTGAATCCTTAGCTGCTTCGCCAACGCCCATATTGACCACAATCTTGGAAAGGGTTGGAATCTGCATTCTATTTGAGAAGTTAAATTCGCTCTGCAGGGCAGGAGCGATCTGAGATTTATAGATCTCTTTTAAACGAGGAGCAATCACAGTACTCATTTATAGATCTCCTCCAGTTCTTCTAGAGATGCGAACGTTCTTGCCTTCTTCATCTTTGCGAACTGCAATCCGGGTTGCCTTATTATCATCATCTAGCAACATCACATTGGAGTAAGCAATTGGGGCTTCGATAGTGAGAATTCCGCCAACTTTAGCGCCGCGCTGTGAAGTATCTTCTTTTGTATGCTTCTTGACGCGGTTAACACCTTCAACAGTTACGCGGGCAGTAACGGTATTAACGGCTAATACTTTGCCAGTTACACCTTTATCTTTTCCTGCGATGACTAGAACTGTGTCACCTTTTTTTATTCTCATTACAGCACCTCCGGGGCAAGTGAGATGATCTTCATAAAGCGCTTATCACGAAGTTCTCTAGCAACAGGTCCGAAAATACGGGTTCCTCTTGGTTCGTTATCTTCCTTGATAATTACCGCTGCATTTTCATCAAATTTAATATAGGAACCATCGGCTCTGCGGTTTTCTTTAACAGTTCGAACGATGACAGCCTTAACGACTTCACCTTTCTTAACCTGTCCGCCAGGAATTGCATCCTTAACGGAACAGACAATGACATCACCGATTGAGGCATAGCGACGTTGGGTTCCACCTAGCACGCGAATACAGAGAAGCTCTCTAGCTCCTGTGTTATCGGCGACTCGTAGTCGTGACTCTGCTTGGATCATGGTTACTTAGCCTTCTCGATAATCTCCACTACACGCCAACGCTTAGTTGCCGAAAGTGGACGGGTTTCCATTATGCGCACGCGATCTCCAACACCAGCGGTGTTCTCTTCATCGTGAGCCTTAAACTTCTTATTCTTAGTAATAACTTTGGAATAGAGACCATGAGCAGCGCGGTCTTCAACCTTTACAACCACAGTCTTATCCATCTTGTCGCTAACAACTACGCCTTCGCGAGTCTTGCGAAACTTTCTATCCTCACTCATGCCGCTCCTCCAATTCCTAGTTCGCGTTCACGAATAACGGTATAGATCTTGGCAATCTCTTTACGGACAGCCGTTAGGCGTCCATGGCTCTCAAGTTGACCTGTTGCAGCTTGGAAACGAAGGTTGAATAACTCTTCCTTTGAATCCTTTAATTTCTCTGCAAGATCTTCGCTGCTTAGAGCTCTAAGTTCTTCAGTAGTGATCATTTTTGCCATGGTTATACCTCCTCGCGAATTACTACGCGAGATTTGACTGGGAGTTTATGAGCTGCGCGAGAGAGCGCTTGATTTGCAACATCTAGCGTTACGCCAGATATTTCAAATAAAACTCTTCCTGGTTTCACATTTGCGATCCAGAATTCTGGAGATCCCTTACCAGAACCCATACGGGTTTCAGCAGGCTTCTTTGTTAGCGGGCGATCTGGATAGATATTGATCCAAACCTTTCCACCACGCTTGATATGACGAGTCATTGCGATACGAGCTGCTTCAATCTGACGGTTAGTTACATAACCACCTTCAGTTGCTTGCAGACCAAAATCGCCGAATGCAACCGCTGTTCCGCCCTTAGCATTACCAGAACGCTTTGGACGATGTTGCTTGCGATGTTTAACGCGACGAGGAATTAACATTACGCATCACTTCCTTCGCTCGTAACTTCAGGGCTTACTTCGCTATCAACCTGCACAGCTGCTTGGCTCTCAACAACTGCTGCTTGGCTGGCGCGTTCTGCAACGGAAGTCTTTGTTACTTCGCCCTTTGGCGCGCGAGGTGCACGCTTTGGTGCGCGCTCAGCCTTAGCTGCTTGAACTTGGGCAAGAGCTGCTGCTTCGCGCTCAGTTCTTGAAGCGATAACTTCGCCCTTATAAATCCAGACCTTTACACCTAAGCGACCAAATGTGGTGTGAGCTTCCGCAAAGCCATAATCGATATCAGCTCTTAGCGTGTGTAGTGGAACTCGTCCTTCGCGATAGAACTCAGAGCGTGACATTTCTGCCCCACCAAGACGTCCACCACATTGGATACGAACTCCCTTTGCTCCTGCTTTAAACGCAGTCTGCATTGCTTTACGCATTGCGCGGCGGAAAGAAACGCGAGCTGCTAATTGCTCTGCAACTCCGCGCGCCACAAGCTGAGCATCAATTTCAGGATTCTTAACTTCCAAGATATTTAACTGAACTTGCTTGCCAGTTAACTTCTCAAGATCAAGACGGAGACGATCTGCCTCAGTTCCCCTGCGACCAATCACAATTCCAGGACGAGCGGTATGAAGATCGATACGGACTCGCTCACGAGTACGCTCGATTTCAATGCGAGATACTCCTGCTCTCTCCATGTTCTTCTCCATGGTGCGACGGATCATCACATCTTCTTTTACATAATCTTTATAAAGCTTCTCGGCATACCAGCGAGACTTGTACTCAGTTGTGATTCCTAAGCGGAAGCCATGAGGGTTGATTTTTTGACCCATTTACTTCGCCTCCTGCTCTGTAGTTTTCTTAGCTGCTGCCTTTTTGGCGCTAGCCTTTTTAACCGGAGCTTTCTTTGCTGCTGCAGGTTTTTCATCGCTAACAACTTCACTAGCTGCTGCAAGAGCTGCTGCTGCTAATTTTCTGGCCTGCTCTTTTGTTGGCTTTCGATAATTCTTATCATCAGATAGAACAACAGAAATCTGTGAAGAGCGCTTCAAGATCTGATAGCCGCGCCCCTGCGCGCGCGGGCGATAGCGCTTCATTGTGATGCCCTCATCAACTAGCGCCTCTGTTACCCAGAGCTCTGAGGCATCTCTAATTGCAGGGTTTTTCTGCTTAGCATTTGCCACAGCAGAGTTAAGAAGTGAGTAGAGATCTTCACTTACTGCAATCTGTGGTGAGAACTTAGCAATTCTTAACGCCTCATCAGCTCTCTGGCCGCGAATCATATTTACTACGCGGCGTGCTTTCTGCGGGGTTACCCGAATCGAGCTAAGTGATGCTTTAGCTACTAAAGGAGTATTACTCGGCACGGGTCACCGTCCGATCTTCTTGTCTGACGTGTCCTCTAAATGTTCTTGTTGGTGCAAACTCACCGAGCTTGTGACCAATCATTGCCTCTGTGACATAGACCGGAACATGCTTGCGTCCATCATGGACCGCAATGGTGTGACCAATCATTGATGGTGTGATCATTGAGCGACGTGACCAAGTCTTAATAACTGTCTTGGTGTTCTTCGCATTCTGTTCATCCACCTTCTTTTCCAGGTGTAGATCCACAAAGGGACCCTTCTTCAAACTACGTGGCATTTGGTTTCAGGGCTCCTTATCGGCTCTTATTAGCTGGACGGCGGCGAATGATCAATTGATCACTAGATTTTTTCTTACGAGTACGAGCCTCAGGTTTACCCCAAGGTGAAACAGGATGGCGACCTCCAGAGGTCTTTCCTTCTCCACCACCATGAGGGTGATCAACTGGGTTCATAACAACACCACGAACTGTTGGACGACGGCCTTTCCAGCGCATACGTCCTGCTTTTCCATGGTTAATATTTGATTGCTCAGCATTACCAACAACACCAATTGTTGCGCGGCATCTGACATCAACATTTCTGATTTCACCAGATGGCATACGGAGTTGGGCATATGGACCATCTTTTGCAACAAGTTGCACAGATGAGCCAGCAGATCTTGCAATTCTTGCTCCCCCACCTGGGCGAGTTTCAATTGCATGAATCATTGTTCCAACTGGAATATTTCTTAGCGGCAAGTTATTGCCAGGCTTAATATCTGCAGTTGGGCCATTTTCAATCTTTGTTCCCTGCTCAACGCCAAGGGGAGCGATGATGTAGCGCTTCTCGCCATCAGCAAAATGCACAAGTGCAATGCGGGCAGAGCGATTTGGATCGTATTCAATTTGTGCAATTACTGCAGGAACGCCATCTTTATCATTACGCAAGAAATCAATTACGCGATATGCGCGCTTATGTCCGCCGCCTTGATGACGAGTTGTGATCTTGCCTGAGGCGTTACGACCACCGCGAGAATTAATCGGACGAATAAGTGACTTCTCTGGAGTAGATCGGGTGATCTCAGCAAAGTCGGAAACGCTCTGGCCACGAGAGCTCGGCGTTACCGGTCTTAACTTACGAAGTGCCATGTCATATCCCTTTTCTTATTAATCCCATCACCTATTGCTAGGAGACAGGGCCTCCAAAGATGTCGATGCGATCTCCAGCTGCAATTTGCACAATTGCGCGCTTGGTATCGCTTCGCTTTCCAACTCCATAACGAGTGATCTTGCTCTTGCCCTCACGATTCATTGTGTTGACTTTAAGAACACGAACTTTAAAAATCTTCTCAACTGCAATCTTGATCTCAGTCTTATTAGCATCTGGTGCAACGATGAAGGTGTACTTATTCTCATCAAGCATTCCGTATGATTTTTCTGAAACCACAGGAGCAATTAAAACTTCGCGATGATCTTTCATGCTAAGGCCTCCTCTAACTCTGATTCAAAGGCTCTTGCTGTAACGCTCTTGCCTTTGCTAGGACCTGCAACAAAGTCAGTGATAGCTTTTTTGGAAAATACCAAGTCATCAGCAACTACAACATCGTAGGCATTTAATTGATCCTGGCGGATTAGGTGTAGATCTTCTTCGTTGCGAAGTGAGCGCCATGAGGCCTCTTCGCCATGAGCTAGAACTACAAGTACCCGACGTCGATCAGAGAATTGGCGAACTGCAGCGATAGCGGCTTTGCTATTAACGCTTTCAACAATGGTTGAAACGATATGGATTCGCTCATTTCTTGCACGATCTGAAAGAACTCCAGTAAGTGCTGCCTTAATCATTTTCTTAGGAGTGCGCTCATCGTATTTACGAGGAACTGGTCCTTGAGCAACGCCACCATGGCGCTGATTTGGAGAACGTGTTGAACCCTGACGAGCTCTTCCGGTTCCCTTCTGTTTGAAAGGCTTCTTACCGCCACCGCTAACCTCACCGCGGTTCTTTGCCTTAGCAGTTCCAGCTCTTGCAGCATTTAGCTGAGCTGTTACTACCTGATGAATTAGTGGCACATTTACTTGAACATCAAAAATTTCTGCAGGCAGATCAAAGGTTCCAGCCTTTGCACCTTTTGCATCTTTTATTTCAATAGTTAGCGACATCTTTATGCACCTGCCTTATTAATAACTTCACTTAGAGCCTTCTTTGAAGCAGAGTGAATAAAGACCTTGGCCCCAGTTTTTCCAGGAATTGCGCCTTTGATAAGAATCAAAGATTTCTCAACATCAACGGCTTGCACAGTTAAGTTTTGAACTGTAACGGTCTCAACGCCCATACGACCCATCATGCGCTTTCCTTTAAATACGCGTCCTGGTGTGGTGCGGTTACCGATAGATCCTGAGGTGCGGTGTTTTCTCTCAACGCCATGGCCATCACCAAAACCACGGAAATTGTGGCGCTTCATAACACCAGCAGATCCCTTACCCAAAGATGTTCCTTGGGCATCAACAATTTCGCCAGCTGCAAAAATATCTGCTTTAACTTCTTGTCCTACCGTGTAGGAAGAAGCGCTAGCTGTTCTTAGCTCTGCAACAAACTTTCTTGGAGTTACTCCAGCTTTAGCGAATTGACCAGATTCTGGCTTGGAAACTTTTCTTGGATCAACTGCGCCAAATGCCAATTGCACCGCCTCATAACCATCTTTTTCCAGAGTGCGGATCGCAGTCACAACACATGGACCTGCCTGCACAACAGTGACTGGAATAGCCTGGCTGTTTTCATCAAAGACCTGAGTCATACCGAGCTTGAGCCCAAGGATTCCCTTGATGGCGCTGCCCTTTGATTGAGTAGTTGTCATAGTCAGGTCCCCTTAGAGCTTAATCTCAATATCGACGCCAGCAGGAAGATCAAGACGCATCAAGGAATCAACTGTCTTAGGAGTTGGATCGATGATGTCGATTAGGCGCTTATGGGTGCGCATCTCAAAGTGTTCGCGGCTATCTTTGTATTTATGTGGTGAGCGAATAACGCAGTAAGTGTTCTTCTCAGTAGGCAGCGGAACTGGACCCGCGACCGTTGCCCCTGTGCGCTCGACAGTTTCAACGATTTTCTTCGCTGAAGAGTCAATCACCTCATGGTCATAGGCCTTGAGCCTGATGCGGATCTTCTGTCCCGCCATTTTCATTCCCTCGCTTCTACTTAAGTGCTTCTTGTTTTAAATGGGGCGCGCTAAGCGCCCCATTTAATTACTTCTTTTATTACTTAACGATCTTTGTTACACGACCTGCGCCAACAGTGCGTCCACCTTCGCGGATAGCAAAACGAAGACCCTCTTCCATTGCAACTGGCTGAATTAGAGTCACAGTCATTGCAGTGTTATCACCAGGCATAACCATTTCGGTTCCTGATGGAAGTGTTACTACGCCAGTTACATCCGTGGTGCGGAAGTAGAACTGAGGACGGTAGTTGTTAAAGAATGGTGTGTGACGTCCGCCTTCATCCTTTGAAAGGATGTAAGAAGATGCCTCAAAGTCAGTGTGTGGTGTAACGCTGCCAGGCTTACAGACAACCTGTCCACGCTCAACATCTTCACGCTTTAGACCGCGAAGAAGTAGACCAACGTTTTCGCCAGCTTGACCTTCATCAAGGAGCTTACGGAACATTTCAACTCCAGTGATTGTGGTCTTCTGTGAATCTGGACGGATACCAACAATTTCAACTTCTTCGTTGACCTTGACGATACCGCGCTCAATACGACCAGTTACAACAGTTCCTCTTCCAGTGATGGTGAATACATCTTCTACTGGCATCAAGAATGGCTTATCAACTTCGCGTACTGGCTGAGGAATGAAAGTATCAACAGCGCTCATTAGCTCCATGATCTTCTCGCCCCACGCAGCATCTCCTTCGAGAGCCTTAAGTGCTGAGATGCGAACAATTGGAGTGTCTTTGCCTGGGAATTCATATTTGGTAAGTAGATCGCGGACTTCTTCCTCAACTAGACCAAGGATGTCCTCGTCATCGACCATATCTGACTTATTAAGAGCGACAACAATTGATGGAACGCCAACTTGGCGAGCAAGGAGAACGTGCTCCTTGGTCTGTGGCATTGGTCCATCTGTTGCAGCAACTACGAGAATTGCTCCATCCATCTGAGCTGCACCAGTGATCATATTCTTGATGTAGTCAGCATGGCCTGGACAGTCAACGTGTGCGTAGTGACGCTTCTCTGTCTGATATTCGATATGTGCAATCGAAATGGTAATACCTCTAGCGCGCTCCTCAGGAGCCTTATCGATCTGATCGAATGCGCTTACCTCATTGAGGTTTGGATATTTGTCGTGCAGCACCTTGGAAATCGCAGCAGTAAGAGTGGTCTTACCGTGGTCGATGTGACCAATGGTGCCAATGTTTGCGTGCGGCTTTGTCCGCTCGAACTTTGCCTTTGCCACTGTGGTTTCTCCTTCTTTATTTCGTTATTGGATTTGACTTACTCGCCGCGAATCTTCGCGATGATTTCTTTCGAAACCGCAGCTGGAACTTCAGCATAGGAATCGAATTGCATGCTGTAACTCGCGCGGCCCTGAGTTCTACTACGCAGATCTCCGACATAGCCGAACATCTCCGAGAGTGGAACTAGCGCCTTTACGATGCGAGCACCGGCTCGCTCATCCATGGCCTGAATTTGGCCACGACGGCTATTGAGATCGCCGATGACATCGCCCATGAAATCTTCAGGGGTGGTGACTTCAACGCTCATCATTGGCTCGAGCAATACCGGACCGGCAAGTTTTGCCGCCTCCTTAAATGCTGCGATACCAGCAATCTTGAAGGCCAACTCCGATGAATCAACATCGTGATAAGCGCCATCAAGAAGAGTTACTCGTACATCAGTTAGTGGATAGCCAGCAAGAGGGCCATTTTGTAGCGCCTCTTGGCAACCATCATCAACAGAAGGGATGTACTCCTTCGGGATACGACCACCGGTTACTTTATTTACGAATTCATATCCGCCTTCAACAGCTCCAACTGGAAGTGGTTCAAGTGCGATCTGAATCTTTGCAAACTGTCCAGAACCACCGGTCTGTTTCTTATGGGTGTAATCATGGCGAGCTACTGGCTTACGCAGCGTTTCGCGATAAGCAACTTGTGGCTTACCAACATTTGCTTCAACTTTAAATTCACGCTTCATACGATCAACAAGGATTTCTAGATGGAGCTCGCCCATTCCACCAATAATGGTCTGCGCAGTTTCTTCATCAGTTCTAACATGAAATGTTGGATCTTCTTCAGCAAGTCTTTGAATGGCAACGCCAAGTTTTTCTTGATCGCCCTTTGTCTTTGGCTCAATCGCAACATGGATAACTGGAGCTGGGAAATCCATTGACTCCAAGATCACTGGCTTATCAATATCGCAGAGCGTATCTCCAGTGGTGGTGTCCTTAAGACCCATCACAGCGATGATATCTCCAGCTGATGCTTGTGGAATTTCTTCTCGCTTATTGGCATGCATTCGATAGATCTTGCCGATGCGCTCTTTTCGATCTTTTGTGGAGTTTAGAACGCCGCTTCCAGCCTCTAATACACCTGAATAAATTCTTACGAAAGTTAACTTTCCAAGGTGTGGATCGCTCATGATCTTAAAAGCAAGTGATGAGTAAGGCTCTTTCGTATCTGGCTTTCTATCAATTTCAACGCTCTTATCGCCCATCTTGGTTCCCTTAATCGCATCAACATCAAGAGGAGATGGTAGATAGCGAGTAACGGCATCAAGCATTGGTTGAACGCCCTTATTCTTAAAGGCAGAACCAGTTAGAACTGGAGTTAACTTATAAGCAAGAGTGGCTCGTCTAATCGCAGCGATAATTTCATCTTCGCTTAGCGTTGCGCCTTCTAAATACTTTTCCATAATTACATCATCTGCATCAGAGAGAGTTTCAATGAGAGCAAAACGAGCTGCATCGCACTTCTCTTTTAGATCTGCAGGAATTTCTTCAATTACATAATCTTCACCCTTTTGGGTCTCACCTCTCCAGGTGAGGGCCTTCATAGCAATTAAATCAACAACGCCAATAAAGTCACCTTCAACTCCGATTGGAACCTGAAGCACAAGAGCAGTTGCACCAAGACGTGAACCAATCATCTCTACGCAGCGATCAAAGTTTGCGCCAGTGCGATCAAGTTTGTTAACAAAACAAATCCGAGGAACGCTGTATTTATCAGCTTGGCGCCAGACAGTTTCAGATTGTGGTTCAACGCCAGCTACGCCATCAAAAACTGTTACTGCGCCATCTAGAACACGAAGGGATCTCTCAACTTCAACTGTGAAGTCAACGTGGCCAGGGGTATCAATGATGTTGATGGTGTGGCCGCGCCACTCGCAAGTAGTAGCAGCTGAGGTAATTGTGATGCCTCGCTCTTGCTCCTGCTCCATCCAGTCCATAGTGGCTGCGCCCTCATGAACCTCACCGATTTTGTAGTTAATACCGGTGTAAAAAAGGATGCGCTCTGTGGTGGTGGTTTTACCAGCATCGATATGAGCCATGATGCCGATATTGCGCACCTTGGCTAGATCAATTGCAGTCGCTGTTGACATATTAATTACCACCTATAGTGCGCAAAAGCCTTATTAGCTTCTGCCATCTTGTGGGTGTCTTCACGCTTTTTAACTGCAGCGCCGAGGCCATTGGAGGCATCGATCATTTCATTTGCTAACCGCTCTGCCATGGATTTTTCACGGCGCAGGCGGGCGTTATCAACTAACCAGCGAAGACCAAGTGTCATAGAACGAGCAGCTTTTACTTCAACTGGAACTTGATAAGTGGCGCCGCCGACTCGGCGTGATCTAACTTCAACTGCTGGCTTTACATTATCTAAAGCTTTCTTAAGAGTAATTACTGGATCTACCTCAGTTTTAGCGCGGCAATTCTCTAGCGCTTTATAGACAATAGCCTCTGAAGTTGAGCGCTTTCCATGAACTAAACACTTATTAATAAGCGCTGTAACAACTGGGGAGTTATATACCGGATCGGCAATAACTGGAGATTTAGCAGCAGGGCCTTTACGTGGCATTACTTCTTCTCCTTCTTAGCGCCATAACGTGAGCGTGCTTGTTTACGATCTTTAACGCCTTGAGTATCAAGAGAACCGCGTACTACTTTGTAGCGAACACCAGGAAGATCTTTAACGCGACCACCACGAATTAAAACGATGGAGTGCTCTTGCAAGTTATGTCCTTCGCCAGGAATGTATGCCGTAACTTCCATACCGCTAGTTAGACGAACACGTGCAACTTTTCTTAAAGCTGAGTTCGGCTTCTTTGGCGTTGTGGTGTAAACGCGTGTGCAGACGCCACGACGTTGCGGACTTCCTTTAAGACCCGGAGTTGTTGTCTTATCTGACTTATCAACCCGGCCCTTACGGACCAACTGCTGAATTGTTGGCACTACTTCATCTCCATCTCGCTTATCCGACCCACGCGGTCGGGTGTGTCGCTGCTTTGAGCGCAAGGGCGCGAGGTTATAGGAAAGATCTACTGCAGGTCAAAACGGGTAAGTGAGCCAAACACGCCGATTTTTTAAGGGCAACACGCCGAGCAAAATACCACTAGCCTTTACTTATGGCAGGCAAAGTAAAGGCTAAGAAGGCAAGCAAGAAATCCACAGTTATGAGCCCCCGGCGCGGCCGGGCTACTTCATCTCGGATAAGTTCTAAGAACCAGATAACGATTCCGGTGGAGGTGCTTCGAGAGGTGAATTTAAAGCCCGGAGATAAAGTGGAATTTATGATTGATAAACAGGAGCGAATAATTCTTGCCCCAAGTGATCAAGCAGCTTGGAAAAAGAGCTTAATGGAGCTCGCTGGAAGCATGCCAGAGCTTGGCTCAAATTTTGATTACAAAAAGGAGCGCCAAGAGTGGGACGTAAAAGCCACGCAGATACCTCTTGGTTGATTGCTTTATTAAATCCTGATGATATCTCTCACAAATTAGCACTTCGTCAACTTGAAGAGCTAAATGCCCCCGCCTCGATTAGTACTTTTGTCTTAGCTGAGTTAATGGTTAGCTTTGAAAAAAGCGATATTGGAAGTATCCCGGCAACTCTTCAAGAGATTGAAAAGTCATTCTCGCCTATCGTAGTACTAAGTAAAGAAATTGCTATTCGCGCTGCGAAGATTCGCTCAAGTAGCAAGATAACCTTGGGTGATGCAATCGTTATTGCCTCAGCTATCGACCAAAATAGTGACCTTCTCACCTTCGATAAGAATATGAAAGCGGTCTATGAACGCAATAAGTAGACCAAGGCTGCGAGGCATTATTCATCTAGTTATGTCCCCGCTGGCACTAGTTGCTGGGCTGGTTTTGATCACAATTACAACAGAGCTTCGGGGAAGAATTACTCTAACGATATTTACTCTTACTGCAGTCTCACTATTTACTTGTAGCGCTATCTATCACCGCGTGCCTTGGGGGCCTTCAGCCAAAGCAATCTGGCGCAGAATTGATCATGCCAATATTCCCTTTCTAATAGCTGGCACCTACACCCCCTTTGCCATCTACTTATTAGATGAAAGCCAAGCAGTAATACTGCTATCTCTAGTCTGGGGCGGGGCTTTGCTCTCTGGAGTATTTAGAGTCTTCTGGCTTAGCGCTCCGCGCTGGCTCTATGTGCCGATCTATTTAGCCCTTGGTTGGGCCGCGCTTATCTATCTGCCTGACTTCTATCAAAATGGCGGACTTATTGTCTTTCTCTTAGTTGCTTTTGGCGGAATTCTCTATTCACTTGGGGCCATTATTTATGCCATTAAGTGGCCTAATTTTTCTATTAACTGGTTTGGCTTCCATGAGTTATTTCACGCCATGACCGCAGCTGCATTTATCTCACACTTTAGCGCTGCAATTCTGGTTATAGTTGGATAACTATGAGCGTACATATCGGAGCAGAAAAAGGCGAGATCGCAGAGCGAATCCTTCTTCCTGGAGATCCATTAAGAGCTAAATGGGTTGCTGAGAATTACCTAGAAAATGTTAAACAATATAACTCGGTAAGAAATATGTTTGGATTTACTGGAACATATAAAGGCGAGAAAATCTCAGTGCAAGGAACTGGCATGGGACTTCCCTCTGCCTCGATCTATGTCACTGAGTTATTTAATGAATATGATGTTCAAGTAGCGATTCGAATTGGCACTGCGGGGGGAATTCAAGATAAGACTAAGGTTGGCGATTTAATTCTTGCTATGAGCGCATCAACTGATTCCAATATCAATAGACGGATGACTAATGGACTTGATTTTGCCCCGCACGCTGATTTCCATTTACTTATGGCTGCCTATGAAGCATCAAAGAAGTTTGAGCGAGTTCATGTGGGAGGAGTTTCCTCGATGGACTTTTTCTATGATGAGACAGATTCTGCTAAGAAACTTGCCACTCATGGCGTTTTAGCAATTGAGATGGAGGCAAGCCAGCTCTATTCAATAGCAGCTAGAAAAGGGCGCCGCGCGCTAGCAATTATGACTATCTCTGACCATGTCTTTACTCATGAAGCGATGGATTCAGAGGCAAGAGAGCGCACCCTAAACGATATGGTTGAAGTCGCACTTCATGCCGCAATTAATGGCTAATTAGATAGGGATTGGCTTAGCCCCTATTTGGTAGCTGCTTTAGATTCGCTTCGGTAGGGCCACTATTGCATTGCGATCAAATGAAGTGCCCTCGTTGTTTTCAATTGAGAAAATCCCGCCTCGCCTTTGCCAATCATTTACCGATAACAAGCGTGAGAGCCCGGCTAATTCATTAACCTCATCTAATTTCAAATGCTCGGGATCGGGCAGAATTGAACCAGCATGATTTATCGGCGTCGATGCAATCCAGACTTGTTCATGTTGATCAAGGAATATTTCGACGATTCGTCCTTGTTGCGGCCAGTCAATTAAAGAGGCGGTTTCAATCTGCCAAAAACCATGATGGCTATCAGGACCGAAGTAAGCCATGCGATGGCGATGGGTGTGTCCGCACAACCAGGCAATCACACTTTTCTCCCGAATCAAGAGCTCCTCAATTTGTACTCCAGTAACTCTTTTCTTCTGACCAGGCGGGGCATAGTCGTTATACAAATCTTGTAGCGGATGATGGCTAGAGATAAGGACATATCGATCTCTTAAGTTGATGAGTTGATTCTTCAACCACTCGAATTGAGTTTCATCGATAGAGCCTTGCCAGCCGCCGTGTGGATTCACAGTATCGAGGGCAAGTATTGTTACTTTTTCAAAATCCCTCCGCCAATACTTTTGATTCTTCTTTAAATTTTCAGAAGTTAAACCATTATCTTCATCTTCATGGTAAAAGTGTTGAACCCAAGTCTCGCCACCTACAAACTCTCGTGATGGATCAGCGGTTATGGTTATTGTCTCTGGATTAGTTACATCGGGATAGCTTGCAGGTCCAACTTCACTAACATTACTTAAAGCTTGAAGGGCAACCTCATCAGCAATTGCGGTAATTTTCTCATCATTTTGGGCAGCAAGGGTCAGAGGCAGGCTTGGAGCAACAGTGCCCTGCAAGAGCGCATCATGATTGCCATGCACTGCCAGCCATAAGTGATTGATTCCAGATGCATAGAAGGGAGCACGAACGGCATGCATCAACTCTTGAATAGTTGGAAAACCATAAAGTTCACGCGGATAATCATTACGTTCGCCCTTAGGAGTGCCGTGAGGATTCCAATAGAAAGGTGAATAAATCTTTCCACCAGCGCCTTCCCACTCGGTGTGTGAACCACTGTCGGGTCTAATCTTCTCGCCTTTAAGTAATGCCGAGAACCAAAGTAGCTCATTTCGCTGTGCGTTATCGGTGAGATCGCCAGTAATGATGACCGAATCTATTTTACGCTTTGATATTGGGCCAATATCTGTGCGATTTATCGCTTGAATCATACTTTCAAATACCTGAGTGCTTAATGATTCATGCGCGCGATAAGTACCAACCAACGTTCCTAACGCTTTTGATATTGGATGGTGGGGGTCTGCATATCTATCTAGATACTCCACCCGAGCTGGCGATTGAGCATCGCAGATGTGGGTATCCGAAATGTGGATGAGATTTATAAGAGTCTGTGAAATCGTGGAAGGAACTTCGCCTTGATAAGGCTCTCTATGATCCAACAGAAGCTGCCGCCAGCCAAGAGTGTTCGGAAAACTCTTTATGATCGAACTCGAAATAGGAGGATACATAACTTATTCGCTGACTAGGGCTTTAGAAATTGAGGCGTTGGGAGTCGCTTTGAGCAATTTTGGCATCGAATACAAGAAGCCCACGCCTTGGACCATGGGTGGAATCACTAATGGCGATAGTGTCAGGAATTCCACCCATGCACGTGCCCCAGGGATGACAAGGTGTCGATAAGCAATTGTTGGAATGAGCAACAAAAGCGTCAGAAACACCGTCAAAAAGTTATTTAAAGTTAACACTTCTTCAGCATTTAAAAGTGAGAAGCCTGTGAATGCTACGAGAGGGAGGCCGAGAAAAACTCCCATAAAAGTAAAGTATGGCGCTAATCCAATTAGCCCCGCCCGTTTCATAACTTTCCTTATCCTTACTAGCGCCATAGGAATTCTTGGCATTTAGTAGCGGAGAGACCCTCAACTCTCCGCTACATAAACGCTTTCTTCTGGGGGAAATTTATAGCTTAGGCCAGGCTGGAGTTAGCGTTGCTTTAGCCAGAAGTTGTTGTTGCAAGGTTGGGAAGACTGCAGCTGCACCCTTAGGTGAAGCTGGCAGTAGTGCGTTTGCGGTCTTTTCATGTTTCTTGGCTTTCACCCTTGCATCAAGACGGATCGGACGTGCGCCTGACTGCAACCACATATTTTGACCTTCATCGCGATATTAGAATTCTTGCCACAAACGCACTGCAGTTGAATGTGGGGAATTCTTAACGACGGCCGGCGCGTAGAAACCTACGAGCCGAGCATCTGACGGAACTACAACTTTCCAATCAACCTTGCCTGATTGGCCCTTGTATTTTGCATGGAGATAATCCCAATCTAGGAGAATTGGAGTATGTCCAGCTTTTACAGTTGCAGGAGTTGCAGCGACAGGGACGAAATTCCCGAAGGCCTTCATCTGCTGCCAAAATTCGAGGCCGATTGCTAAGCAACGCGCTTTTCTTTTCATTCGACTCCTAACACCTGTGACGAGAGTGAACTCGCAATCGGTGAAATCAAAAGTGATTTTCTCTTGCTGGAAAGAGAATTTAGGGTAAACAAAAAACCCCTGATACTTATAAGTATCAGGGGTTCACTTCTTGTTAACTAGCGATTCTCTCCAACTTGGTAATCATCAAGGCGAACTGCCTCACCTGATCCCGTGGTGTCAAATGGCGCATAGTCATACTCTTCATAAGCTGCATAAACAGCAGCCTTTGCCTCTTCAGTAGGTTCAACTCGAACGTTGCGATAACGAGCAAGACCTGTTCCTGCTGGGATGAGTTTTCCAATGATGACGTTTTCTTTAAGACCAAGTAGTGGATCACTCTTCTCAGAAAGAGCTGCATCGGTTAGAACTCGAGTTGTCTCCTGGAACGATGCTGCTGATAGCCAAGATTCCGTGGCAAGAGATGCTTTGGTAATACCCATAAGTTCTGGGCGACCATTTGCAGCCTTGCCACCTTTCTGCACCGCTTCACGGTTAGCAGATTGGAACCTAAGGTGATCAACTAATTCACCTGGCAATAGATCGGTATCTCCTGGTTCTAGAACTGTGATGCGACGCAGCATCTGCTTAACCACAATTTCAATGTGCTTATCGTGAATACCAACGCCTTGGCTGCGATAAACCTCTTGAATTTCATGGACTAGATGGGTCTGAGTTGATCTTGCTCCTAAGATTTTTAGTACTTGCTTAGGATCAATTGCTCCCACAACCATCTGCTGACCAACGCTTACCTTCTGGCCATCTTCAACAAGAAGTTTCTGACGGCGAGTAATTGGATAAGCCACAGCTTCTGAGCCATCTTCTGGGGTAACAATTATCTTCTTGCCCTTAGCATCTTCAAGGAAGCTAACAACTCCTGCAGTCTCTGCAATTGGAGCAACGCCCTTTGGAGTGCGAGCTTCAAAGAGCTCAACTACGCGAGGCAGACCATGAGTGATATCACCTGATGCAGTTGCAGCGCCACCGGTATGGAAGGTACGCATTGTTAACTGAGTTCCAGGCTCACCAATTGATTGCGCTGCAATGATTCCCACAGCTTCGCCGACATCTACTAACTTGCCCGATGCCATTGAGCGGCCATAACACTTAGCGCACTGGCCAACCTTGCTATCGCAGGTAAGAATGGAGCGAACTTTAATTTCAGCAACGCCAGAATCAATTAAGTCATTGATCAAGCGATCACCAAGATCAGCACCAGATGTAATGATGGTCTTGCCATCTACTACTACATCCTCTGCAAGTGTTCGACCATAGATTGAAGTCTCAACATAATCATCGCGGGTTAATTTTCCAGCAACGATATTTCCAATCTTTAGAGTTAGACCGCGATCAGTTCCGCAATCCTCTTCTCTAATGATTACATCTTGAGCCACATCGCAGAGGCGCCTGGTTAGATAACCAGCATCTGCGGTACGAAGGGCAGTATCTGCAAGTCCTTTTCTAGCGCCATGAGTTGAGATGAAGTACTCAAGAACTGAGAGTCCTTCGCGGAAGTTAGATTTAATCGGACGAGGAATAATTTCACCCTTTGGATTTGCTACAAGTCCGCGCATACCGGCAATCTGACGGATCTGCATCATATTTCCGCGGGCTCCAGAGAAAACCATCATCCAGACTGGATTTGTTCTTGGGAAATTATCTTCCATCTCTTTAGCAACCTCATTTGTTGCCTGAGTCCAGATCTCAATTAACTCCTGACGGCGTTCATCATCGGTAATTAGACCCTTCTCATATTGAGATTGGACCTTATCGGCCTTTGTCTCATAGCCCTCAAGGATTTCAAGCTTTCTTCCTGGAGTTACTACATCGACAATTCCAATAGTTGCTCCAGCTCTAGTTGCCCAGATGAAACCAAGTTCCTTCAAGGCATCTAGTACTTGGGCTACAACTACCTTTGGATAGCCTTCAGCTAAATTATCAACGATTAGACCAAGTGCTTTCTTGGTTACATCGTAATCAACATATGGGAATGACTCAGGAAGTACTTCATTAAAGATTGCTCTTCCAAGAGTTGTCTCTTTTGTTACTAGCTCGCCATTGATATTGACGCGAATCTTTATCTTGGCTTGTAGTGAGAGGCTATTTTGCTCATAGGCCATTAGACCCTCTGCAATTGAGGTAAAGCTGCGTCCCTCACCTAATTGCTTCTCACGAAGTGAGGTTAAGAAATAAAGTCCTAGGACCATATCTTGGGTTGGCGCAGTTAGCGGCCTTCCAGATGCAGGAGAGAGAATATTGTTTGAGGAGAGCATCAGAATACGAGCCTCTGCTTGAGCCTCGGCAGATAGTGGAACGTGAACCGCCATCTGATCACCATCAAAGTCTGCGTTAAAGGCAGTACAGACTAGCGGATGGATCTGAATTGCTTTTCCTTCAATTAATTGTGGTTCAAATGCTTGAATACCAAGGCGGTGCAGAGTTGGTGCCCGGTTTAGTAGCACTGGATGCTCAGCAATAACTTCTTCTAATACATCCCAAACTACAGATCTGGAACGCTCAACCATACGTTTTGCGCTCTTGATGTTCTGGGCGTGATTTAGATCTACTAAGCGCTTCATTACAAAGGGCTTAAAGAGCTCAAGTGCCATCTGCTTAGGCAGACCGCATTGATGAAGTTTTAGCTGCGGACCAACCACAATCACCGAGCGTCCTGAGTAATCAACGCGTTTTCCAAGAAGGTTCTGGCGGAAGCGTCCTTGCTTTCCTTTTAACATATCGGAAAGTGATTTCAGCGGACGATTTCCAGGTCCGGTTACTGGGCGACCACGACGACCATTATCAAATAGCGCATCTACTGCTTCTTGAAGCATACGCTTTTCGTTATTGACAATAATTTCTGGCGCTCCAAGATCAACCAGCCTCTTCAAGCGGTTATTGCGGTTAATAACGCGGCGATAGAGATCATTTAAATCAGAGGTTGCAAAGCGGCCGCCATCTAATTGAACCATCGGGCGAAGATCTGGCGGAATAACTGGAACGCAATCTAGAACCATTGAAGCTGGCTTATTAGAGGTGCTTAAAAATGAATTAACCACCTTAAGGCGCTTAATGGCTCGAGTCTTCTTCTGGCCTTTGCCGCTTTCAGCTATAACTGTTAATTTGTCGAACTCAGCCTTGAGATCAAAGGTTTCAAGTCTGCGCTGAATTGCAGCAGCTCCCATATATCCCTTGAAGTAGATGCCATAGCGAGTACTCATCTCGCGATAAAGATTCTCATCACCTTCAAGATCTTGAACCTTTAGATTCTTAAAGCGAGTCCATACCTCCTCGAGGCGATCAAGTTCTTTTTGAGAACGCTCACGAATATTTTTTAGTTCGCGCTCGCCAGCTTCTCTCACCTTACGGCGTTGATCAGCTTTGGCTCCTTCATCTTCGAGCTCTGCTAAATCATTTTCCATCTTCTCTTGGCGAAGAGCAAGATCGTTATCGCGCTTGGTTTCAATCTTCTTGCGATCTGAGTTCATCTTCTTTTCTAGTTTTGGAAGATCTTCCTCACGAGCCTCGATATCAACCTCAGTGATCATGTAGGCAGCAAAATAGATAACCTTTTCTAGATCTTTTGGAGCAAGATCTAGCAGATAGCCAAGACGTGATGGAACGCCTTTGAAATACCAGATATGAGTAACTGGGGCAGCAAGTTCAATATGTCCCATCCGCTCACGGCGAACTTTGGCGCGAGTTACTTCAACTCCGCACCTCTCGCAAATAATTCCTTTGAAGCGTACGCGCTTATATTTACCGCAGTAGCACTCCCAATCCCTAGTTGGTCCAAAGATCTTCTCATCAAAGAGACCATCTTTTTCAGGCTTTAGGGTGCGGTAGTTAATAGTCTCTGGCTTTTTGACCTCACCAAATGACCATTCCCGGATATTGCCAGCAGAGGCAAGACCAATCCTTAACTCATCGAAAAAGTTGACATCTAACATATCTATTTCTCCCCCTGTCAAACTTCTTCTACGGAACTTGGTTCAACTCTTGACAAGTTGATACCTAGCTCTTCGGCTGTTTTAAAGACTTCTTCATCAGTATCTCGCATCTCAATAGCAACACCTTCAGATGAAAGTACTTCTACATTGAGACAGAGTGATTGCATCTCTTTTACTAGAACCTTAAATGATTCAGGGATTCCAGGCTCTGGGATGTTTTCACCCTTAACGATTGCTTCATAGACCTTAACGCGGCCTAGAACATCATCAGATTTAATGGTTAATAGCTCTTGCAAGGTATAGGCAGCGCCATATGCTTCAAGGGCCCAAACTTCCATCTCACCAAATCGCTGTCCACCGAACTGAGCTTTTCCACCAAGTGGTTGCTGAGTAATCATGGAGTAAGGACCAGTTGAGCGAGCATGGATCTTGTCATCTACTAAGTGATGTAGCTTCAAGATATACATATAACCAACAGTGATTGGTTCGCGGTATGGCTGACCAGTTCTGCCATCAAAGAGAATAGCTTTTCCTTGTTCTCCAACTAAACGATCCCCATCAGCATTTGGAAGAGTTGATCCAAGAAGACCTGTGATCTCCTCTTCTCTTGCGCCATCAAAAACTGGTGTTGCAACGCGAGTTCCAGGCTCTGCAGAGAGTGCGCCAATTGCGCCTAGGCGCTCTTGCCATCCTTGATCAGAGCCAGATACTTGCCAGCCGCTCTTTGCAACCCAACCAAGGTGAGTCTCTAGAACCTGACCAACATTCATACGTCCTGGAACACCGAGTGGATTTAGTACTACATCAACTGGAGTTCCATCAGCAAGAAATGGCATATCTTCAACTGGCAAAATCTTGGAGATAACGCCCTTATTTCCATGGCGCCCTGCAAGCTTGTCACCATCTTGAATTTTGCGCTTCTGTGCAACATAGACGCGAACTACTTGATTAACTCCAGCTGCAAGATCGTAGCCATCATCGAGATCAAATATTTTTACGCCAATTACTTTTCCGCCCTCACCATGAGGAACCTTTAGCGATGTGTCGCGAACTTCTCTTGCCTTCTCACCAAAGATCGCGCGAAGCAGGCGCTCTTCAGGAGTTAGCTCAGTTTCACCCTTTGGCGTAACTTTTCCAACCAAGATATCGCCTGGAACAACATCTGCTCCAATGCGGATAATTCCGCGCTCATCAAGATCTGCTAATACTTCTTCAGAGACATTTGGAATATCACGTGTGATTTCCTCGGCTCCTAATTTGGTATCACGAGCATCAACTTCATACTCTTCAATATGAATTGAGGAGAGCACATCATCTTGAACTAAACGCTGGGATAAAATAATGGCATCTTCATAGTTATGACCTTCCCATGACATAAATGCCACAAGTAAGTTCTTACCCAGAGCCATCTCCCCAAGTTCAGTGCTTGGACCATCAGCAATAGCTTGGCCGGCAGCAATCTTCTGTCCTTGGCTAACAATTACTCGCATATTGCGAGAAGTTCCTTGATTGGAACGGATGAACTTATCGACGTTATAAGTATCTTCCTCGCCATCATCGGTTGTAATAACGATTAGATCTGAGGCAACCTCGCTTACTACTCCGCCTCGAATAGCAAGAAGAACATCGCCAGCATCAACTGCAGCGCGGTATTCCATACCGGTTCCAACCAGTGGTGATTCGGCGCGAAGTAGTGGCACTGCCTGACGCATCATATTTGCGCCCATTAGAGCGCGGTTAGCATCATCATGCTCAAGGAATGGAATCATCGCAGTTGCAACCGAGACCATCTGACGCGGCGAGACATCCATGTAATCAACTTCTTCAGCTGGGATATATTCAACTTCTCCGCCGCGGCGACGAACTAAGACTCTTGCTTCAGCAAAATGGTTATCCTCAGTAAGAGGAGCATTTGCTTGAGCAATAATGTGTTCATCTTCTTCATCAGCAGTTAAGTAATCCACTGCATCTGTCACTTTGCCCTTAACGACTTTGCGATATGGCGTCTCAACGAAACCAAATGGTGTGATGCGAGCATAAGTTGCAAGAGAGCCAATCAGACCAATGTTTGGACCTTCTGGTGTTTCAATTGGACACATCCGGCCATAGTGAGATGGATGAACATCTCTAACTTCAAAGCCCGCTCTATCTCTTGAAAGTCCGCCAGGTCCAAGTGCTGAAAGGCGACGCTTATGAGTAAGACCAGAAATTGGATTGGTCTGATCCATAAACTGTGAGAGCTGCGAGGTTCCAAAGAACTCTTTGATAGATGCAGTAATTGGGCGAATATTAATAAGTGTCTGCGGAGTAATCGCCTCAACATCTTGGGTAGTCATACGCTCTCTAACTACGCGCTCCATACGAGAGAGACCAACTCGAACCTGGTTTTGAATTAGCTCGCCAACAGTTCTAAGGCGGCGATTTCCAAAGTGGTCGATATCATCGATCTCAACGCGAACCTGCTTACCTAAATCAATAAGAGTCTCGCCTTTATGAAGGGCTGCGATATAGCGAATCGCTCCGACAATATCGTCGATGGCAAGAAGTGATTTACTAAGATCAAGATCTAGACCTAGCTTCTTATTAACCTTAAAACGCCCTACTTTTGCTAGGTCATAGCGCTTAGGGTTGAAATAGAGGTTTTCAATAAGGGTTTGCGCAGCTTCCTTAGTTGGCGGCTCACCAGGACGCATCTTGCGATAGATATCAAGCAGGGCTTCATCTTGAGTTGAAACGTTATCTTTAGCAAGAGTTTCTTTGATAGATGGATACTCACCAAATTCAGCAAGGATCTGATCGTTACTCCAACCAAGTGCTTTAAGAAAGATAGTGACTGATTGCTTACGCTTTCTATCAATACGTACTGCAACAAAGTCTTTCTTATCAATTTCAAACTCTAACCATGCTCCGCGGCTAGGAATAATCTTTGCTGTGAAAATATCTTTATCAGATGCCTTCTCAACAGTTCTTTCAAAATAAACTCCAGGAGATCTAACTAGCTGTGAAACAACTACGCGCTCAGTTCCATTGATGACAAATGTTCCGCGCGGAGTCATCAGCGGGAAATCACCCATGAATACGGTTTGGGATTTAATTTCACCAGTTACATTGTTAGTAAATTCTGCGGTAACAAATAGTGGAGCGGCGTAGGTAATGTCACGCTCTTTGCACTCTGCAATTGTGTATTTGGAAGGTTCAAAGCGATGATCACGGAAGGAGAGTGACATCGAGCCTTGGAAATCTTCAATTGGTGAAATCTCTTCAAATATTTCTTCAAGTCCAGAAGTCTTAGGAATTTCTCCTCGATCTGGTCTTTCATTCTTGCCAAGTCTCGCGCGCCAAGCATCATTTCCAAGTAACCAATCAAAGCTCTCGATTTGCAGAGCTAGTAGATTTGGAACTTCTTGTGGTTCGCGGATCTTGGCGAAAGAGATGCGGTTAGGAGCTGTTGATTTCGTTTTCGCGGCCAAGAGTTTTCCTTCCAAAGTTAGTCACTACTTCTTTAAGTTTTTTAGTAACTGTTAAATCTCTTCGTTCTCGCACAGCAAACGTAAGGCCTCAGCCGCTATATGCCTGACCTTTGAATTTTGAGCGAGGGGGCAGGATAGCCCTTGCGACACGCCGCTGTCTAATTCAGGGGCGTATATCAAGGGCGGAGGCAAATAGCACCTAACTAAATTTAGTGCTAAATTTACCCCTAATTAATGGAGGGTAGGCAAATGGAGAAAATCTTAAGTAAGAGAGCAGTGGCAATATCTGAGTTCAAGCGAGCGCCAAATGAAATTGTTGCCGAGGCTAATGGTGAGCCCCTAGCTGTTCTAACTAATAACAAACCGAGCTTTTATGTCATCTCCCCTTCAGCCTATGAAGAACTTCTCGAGCAGCTCTGGGAGCTTGAAATTACTCCACTTCTTGCCAAGCGGTTATCTGATCTCAAATCAGGTAAGAGCAAATCTATTCAAGTCACAATTGAAGATCTTATTAAGTGAAGTATCAACTCAGATTCCTATCTGAGGCGCTGGATGAATGGAAGGAGCTAGATAAATCAATCAAGATCCCTCTGGCTAGAAAACTCGAAAAACGTCTAGAAGATCCCAAGATTGCCTCAGCTCAATTGCACGGAAAATTGATTGGGCTCTACAAAATCAAGCTCTCTGACTCTGGATATCGTTTGGTCTATCAAGTCTTAGATAAAGAAGTGGTGGTTTTAGTTATCTCGGTTGGTAGACGTGATAAGTCGCAGGCTTATGACTTAGCTCGAGAGAGAATTAAAAAAGCCCCGCCAAAATGACGGGGCTTTCTTAATTTCTAAGCTGACCTTACTTGATGCTGACCTTTGCGCCAGCTGCCTCCAGGGCGGCCTTTGCCTTATCAGCTGTTGCCTTATCAGCTTTTTCAAGCACGGTGGCTGGAGCTGAATCGACTAGATCCTTTGCTTCCTTTAGACCGAGGCTTGAGTTAAGGGCGCGAACTTCCTTAATCACCGCGATCTTCTGTGAACCGGCTTCTTCAATTACTACTGTGAATTCATCTTGAGCTGCGGCAGCTTCTGCCCCGCCTGCTGCCCCGCCTGCTGCTGCAACAGCAACTGGCGCTGCGGCAGTAACATCGAATTCAGTCTCAAATGCCTTTACGAAATCTGAGAGCTCAACCAGAGTCATCTCTTTGAATTGAGCTAATAGGTCTGTGCTACTTAGTTTTGCCATTTTCGTATTTCCTTTTCTTTAAGCGTTCTCTGTTGGTTCTACTGGCGCAGAAGTCTCTGGCGCTGCCTGAGCAACAACTTCCTCGTTTGTTGCTTCAACAACTGGCGCTGCTTCGGCTACAACTTCCTCAGTTGTTGCCTCTGCAACTATTGCTGCTTCTGCAGCGGGGGCAGCCTGCTCTGGCGCAGCAGGTGCTCCAGATTCAGCTTCTCTCTTAATACGCAGCGCATCAAATGCTCTAGCGGCTTTTGCCATAGATGCCTTCATAGCGCCAGCAAGCTTGGCCAAGAGAACTTCGCGCGATTCAAGATCGGCAAGTTTCATGATTTCAGCTGTTGTTACTGCTTTTCCTTCAAAGATTCCACCCTTAATAATTAAGAATGGATTTTCCTTCTGGAAATTCTTTAAGCTCTTTGCAGCTGCAACTGAATCGCCTTGAACGAAGGCAACAGCAGTTGGGCCAGTTAGTAGTGAGTCAGCGACCTCTACTCCAGCCTGCTTTGCAGCAATCTTTACCAAGGTGTTTTTAGCAACTTTATATTTAGTGCCAACACCAAGTGAGCGACGTAGCTCTTTAATTGCAGTCACGGTTAGACCGCGATACTCGGTAACAACTGTTGCATCGGCAGACTTAAAGTCTTCAACCAATTCAGCAACCGATGTCGCCTTATCAGAGCGTGCCATCTAGCTTCCTTTCTACTTATATTCCCCAGAAGAAGTCCCTACTGATTGGGTGATAAATATAAAAAAACCCCGACGCATAGAGACGCGCGGGGTAATCCGCTCGAACCTATGCGGGTTGTCTTTCGACATTTACTTCAAACCTTGCGATTTGAAACCAGCAGTCTCTGGTGAGAGCGCAGATATTAGACCTACGGGGCCAGCCCCGTCAAAATCACGCGGGAATTACTTCTTTTTATAACCCGCTGGACACTTGGGATTAACTGCAGTTACCTTCTTTATAGTTTTCCCTTTTACACATGTGATTGTAATCTTCTTAGCAGCCGCAGCTTTTGTTGGAGTCGGGGCAGGCGTTGCTGTCATTGTTGGAGTAGGAGTAGGCGTAATTGTTGGAGTGGGAGTTGGCGTAGGTGTTGGAGTTGGCGTAATTGTTGGAGTTGGAGTTGGGGTGGGAGTTGGAGTAGCAGTCACCACCGGAGCTGGCGTGTATTTCAAGGTTCCGCGCTTGACTACAAATGTTTGATTAGGTCCACCTTGGGAGTAATAAATTCTAAATACTCCTGGAGTCACTTCATATCCTGTTGGATCAAGTCCTTCGACTCCTGGACCAGTAAGCATTTCAGGAGTTGTCCATGTCAATCCATCTTTCGATGTGCTCATAAAAAGCATCTGGCGCCTTGAAGAGGTGCAGGCAATATCAGCCATGATCATTACATAATCGCCTTGCTTGGCGCGCAAGATTTCAGTATCAACATAGCCATTTTCAAAGCGCCAGCCGGGTTCTTTGGTAAATGAAATACCATCGGCAGAAATATAAGAAGCAATCTTCTCGGTGCACTTACCTTCTACTGGACTTTCAACAATATAAATTCGAACACGTCCATCAGGAAGCAGCACAGCATCTGGCACTCCCCATGCCTTTATTGTGCTTGGGACTCTCATATCGGTTGTTGTTATTGTCTTGGCGCCAATCCCGGTGCATCCAGCATCAAGGCATAACGCTGAATAAACTTGCTGATTAGCACCTTCAACTTCTTTGAAATATGCCCTCTTGGTTCCATTTGAAAATGTCACAACCGTAAAGTCATTTCCAAGTCTTCCTGAAATCGTCACATTGGTGCAAAGACCATCATCAGTGCAATCACTTGCTACTGTGCCTGTCGGTCCATCTGAGCGCCAAACCCGATCAACTCCATTTAATCTCTCCACATGTGGGGATACGCCATTCATATTCATCTTTAGATGAAGACCCATATCTTCAGTCATGCTCCACTCAGCGCCATGAGCTTGATAGATGGGCAAGGTTGCTACTGCCATTAAGAATGCAAAGAGAAGGATCTGGAGGCGTTTCATATGAGAGAAATTACCTCAAGTAAAAATAAAAGAAAACCCCACCACGGTTAAGTGGAGGGGTTGCTTTTATGAATTATTACCTACTCTATTGCTGGTCCACCTTCACGGGCATAGCTTGGATCAAGAGTTACGCCAGGTCCCATAGTGGTTGAGACAACTGCTTTTCTAATATAGCGACCCTTTGATGATGCAGGCTTAGCGCGCAAGATCTCATCAAATGCAGCTGCATAGTTAT
>Ga0214917_10001313_pt1 | contig 32007 bp, 32 predicted proteins | sample LL_1208_BB_MetaG_FD_177983 | JGI IMG/M metagenome (GOLD analysis project Ga0214917, IMG submission 177983) | Freshwater microbial communities from Lake Lanier, Atlanta, Georgia, United States - LL_1208_BB | ecosystem: Environmental > Aquatic > Freshwater > Lake | place: USA: Georgia | collected... | reverse complement strand
TTCGTTAGTCGTTACCAGGAATTTCCTAGTAGCGGCTTCGAGATGAGTCGCACGTGCTGACGCATCTCTTTCCCCCCGCAATATCCGGATTGCAGGAGAAACCTGTTTCTCAGGTGTCATTTATTTGACCCCTTTGGCGCCGATATTGATCGCCTGGGCAAGGATTGAGCTCTTACCAGAGTTCAAAATTATACGGGTAGTTATCTCATTTGGAATCGCATCGACATCTAACCCACCAGTAGAAGCCACAAATAGGGCTGAATCCACCGTTGAGTCTATATATATGGTGGCAATTAGGAGGTAATTTCCATTGGATAAGCGGGTGATGGTGGAGGCTGAGCCAGTTTGGGTCAGTGGGAACCAGGATCCTGCCACAGTCACAGAAGGACTTGCGAAGTATGAGGTGCCTGCGCCATCAATAGTGATGGTTTGAGAAATCAAGGCATTAAGAGTTGATTCGCCCAGTGATTGAGCATATGAAACCAGCACATAACCATCAGGATTAGTTATTGTTGATTGAGATGAAACAGAAAGTAATCCAACATTTCCAGTTGCATCAGAAACTGTAAAACCCGTTGGTAATCCATCTTTAGAAAGACCCGCAAATGAAGAATTTGATGTGCGGAAGTTAATTGCAGAGTTATCTTCAATAAGCTTTTGGTTTGAAAGATCTAAGTTTGTTTCTAAAGGAGATGGAGTTGAAGATTGAGTCGAAGCGGGCGCTTCTAGAGTTAAAGTTGAAACTAGTGAACCATTATTAAATTCACTTCCAGTTACAGAATTAAAACCTAGGAATGCCACCATTACTATAAGTAATGAAAGTGCAACCTTAGATGATTTTTTAGCAAGCTCTGCCGCCTTCTTATATGTTCCAGAAATAGAGTCAAGCGCTGTAGCACCGGTTTTCTCATCAACTACCCATTCGGTAAGTACACGAATAAATGAAGCGCGGGCGCGTTGCACAACATGACGGACATTTTTCTCGCTTGTTCCGATTGCAGATGCAATTTCTTTAGTGGTTCGTCCTTCAACCTCCCACATAACAAGTGCGGTACGTTGCGTTTCGGAAAGGCGAGATAGCGCCTCGCGAATAATTGAAGCATCCTCTGCTGCAGCAAGAGTTGCATCCATTGGGATGTGATTTTCTGCTGCGATTTCTGATAAACGCTCTTGAGTGGCATCTGAATCAAGGGCAACAAGGTTGGGGCGAGATCCGGTTGCGCGGATTACATTCAGGCATAGATTATTAACTGTTGTGCGCAGATATGCCATGGCACGATCTGCAGTATCAAGCTCTGGAGCAGCCAAGATAAATTTAAGGAAGGCATCTTGGACAACCTCTGCTGAATCAGTATCGCTTCGAAGAATTCGGCGGGCTTGAGCGATAAGTGCTGAGCGATTTTGAGTGTAAAGAGCGGATAAATCATAAACAGACCACGCAGCAACAGTGGCTGGAGCCTGAGCCTTCTTACGAAGTGACACTTTGATTTCCCGCTTTCAGGTGAGCCAACGTCTTGACCCCTCTACCTTGTAAGACACCGAAGGGGGCCAAATGTTGCCCCCACCGGCTGATAACTGCTAGCGGGTGGCTAAATCTGAGCGCTGGATGGATGGCTGAGCCAATCTGATGGGTCTACGCTTAGCGGGCGCTGGAGCCAAGAAGAGTAAAGCTCGCCTGCCTCCTAATTGGAAATGGTAGCCGATTTGCAACTACCCTCAATAGGTTATTGCTCAAATTCTAGCCCAGATGTCAAGCCCGCGATAAAGCAAACGCCATTTAGTGAGAGGGGTGCTGGGCTTCTGAATAAAATAGAATGCAGAAACCGGGAAACTTAATTTTAGATTTTGGCCGAAGAGTGGATTTGAGTAATAGATCAAATCCTCTGCAATTTCTTCGGGATCTAGATTTCAAATTTAATAAAATTTGTAATTTAGATAAACTGAAATATTTTATCTAGTCTCCAAATCATGTTATCCAATACTTAATGTATAAGCCAATTTCTCGAATTGTTAGGCTGTTTTAAAAATAATAAATAAAATGGCCCTTCAGATGCTAGATTTGACCTAATGTTCTAAAACTGTTCTAACTTTGAATTGACTTCTGAGCGAGGGAGCACAATTGGTAATGTTATTCTCAACTTATTTCATTTTGAGCTTGCCAAAAAATTTTGTAGTACTTTTCAAGAGCTATGAAATTTAATTTTTTCGATATTGTGTTTATTTACCGATTTTGGAGTTTTATAACTGTAAATAAATTGGCAAAATGAGAGTAACTAAAAATGATATCAGGTAATTCCGAAGCACTTGTAGTGATAGCAGACTTTTCTTGTTCAAGAGCCTACACCCATCATCTATCTTACATAAGGGCTTACGCCGAATTCATAAAGTATTTAGGAATTGAAGTGCAGGTATGGGTGAACCGATCTGCAGATAAAATAGTGTTGGAACAGTTGAATCAATTTAATGTCTTACCAATTCTAATTTCACCAGATTACGGATTCGAATTTAAATCAAATCCGTTAATGCACGCCTTAAATCGTGTAGCAAGTTTCTTTATAAAAATCAGTTCTAAATACCTCACTGATAAAGCACTTGAAGACATCCGCCAAAAAGTTTCACAGTTATACTTTCATAGAGCTACTCGTGAAATAAAAAATTTAACAAGAAGAAAGGTAAAGCCGACTCTTATTTTCCCGTCTATGGATGGAATTGGGCTCAGATTTATTGATTACTGCGTATTAAAAAAATATCCAATTCATTCATATTTAGCGCGCTCCCTAAATATTGAGTCGAGAGGAGTGCTTGGAATTTCTGACCCATTGGGAACGTACATAAAAATTTCGCGCACTGACAATTTTTATATTGGATACGAAACAGATATAATTAAACACGAGTTGAGGCTCCACATTTCACAGAACAAATTGGCATGGGCCCCCATACCGCCTCGAGTTAATGTGTCAGCCAATCAGGTTTTGGTGAAGAAAAAGAACGCTACTTTGACACTTGGCTTTATTGGCAGCGCAAGAAAAAATAAAGGATTTGATGCCATTCCTCAAATACTCAATGCACTTAGAAATAGTAAAATAAATTTCGAAGCAATTATCCAATTAGCAAATTTTGAGTGGGATGAGTATCCAATTACCTATAAATTACTATCAAAGGATCAAAATCAAATTAAATTTCTCGAAGGAGGAGCTTCTGAAAATCAAATTTTAGATGCTCTAACTCAGATTGATTTTTTAGTTATGCCCTACTCAGTTGAGAGTTATAAAAAATCAGGTTCAGGAATTCTATTTCAAGCCGCAGATTTAGGGATACCAATTCTTGCAACTGATGGAGTTGGATTTGATTGGGATTTAAAGAAATTCTCAATAGGTATCACCTTCAAAACCTTGGAAGAACTAATTAACACCCTGAAAACTTTAGAAAACCATCCTCAAGACTTCGAAAAAGTTTTTAAGAATTATAATCGAGAGAGAGAAATGGCCTCAAAAAATCTTCTAGAATTAATTTTGTAAAATGATAATTATGATTGATGCTTCATGCAGTAAGTTTTATACTCATAATTCATCTTATATGTTGACTTACGCAAAACGGGTAGCAGAGATGTTCCCGAAAGAAAAAATAGTATTTTGGATTGGTGAATCAGCTGACAATGAAACTTTAAGAAATTTTCCTGACTCTGTCTTTCCTATTCTCAGATCACCCATCTACAGTTATACGAGAGATTTTACTCTTTTTTATTTTCGAGATTTAATATTAAATTGGGTAGCCAAATTAATAAGCAATTTGAAAATTCTTAGTTGCATAAAGGCTGTGCTTGAAAAATCTATTTTTTACTTTTTTACTCGAATACCTATTAAACATACTAAGGTTTTGTCTGAGCAAGGAGAAAAATTCAGTTTTATCCTTCCATCAGCGGACGGGCTAACTTTAAGGATTATCCAAAGAATTATTGAATTAGGATTTCCTGTTCAATCTGTTCACATTAGGACATTGGCGGCTGAGAGTCGAGGCATTTATGGCATCGAAGATTTTCCTAGGTATTTTCTCAACTTGCAGCAAATTAACCCAAAAATTGAATTTAAGGTCGGCTGGGAAAGCCAAGTCATAGCTCAAGGATTGCTGGAGTCAGGTATCAAAAGTAGTGACATTTACTGGGCTCCCATGCCAACTTCTAGGGAAACACCTTACAAGTTGCTTAATTCGTCTTTAAAAATAGGTTTTTTGGGGGCAGCACGAAAAAATAAAGGTTTTGAGTTGATTCCTAAAATTTTAAACATCCTGGTGGGGAGTAACATGGTTTTTTACCTTCAATTAGCTTCACAGCCATGGCCAGGATACTCAGATACTTTACTTCAGATTGAAAATCAAAGTCAAAATATTAAATTCATCAAAGGTGGAATAGCACACATAGACCTTCTGCAGATAATTGCCTCTGTTGATGTTTTAATTTTGCCTTACTCTTTTCTGCAATATGAAAAAATGGGTTCCGGAATACTATATCAAGGTGCAGATCATTTAGTTCCGAGCATCTCGTTTAGACAGCTTGGATTTTCGTGGGACATTGAGCACTTCGGAATTGGTAGCACTATTAATGAATTAAGTGAATTGAAAGAAATTCTAAATTCTAAGAATGTATTAACTTGGCGAGCTAATATTGAAAAGTATAACACTCAAAGAAACGTTGCAGTAGATAGTTTCCTATCAAGAAAGGGATTACTTTCTGAGTAAATAACCAATTGGATACATAGGCTTCAATTTATCATTTATAATAGTCAAGTGAGATGTTGACATGGGTTTTGCAGGCGAACTTGACATATCATGTGTTTTCAAAATCCAAGTAATTTCTAATGCATCGTATAGACCTAAATCAGCTGTTGCCACATATGCAGAATAATTGTTAGCTTTTACGAAAACTGGATTATAGTGCAAATACAGTTGTTTAATTAAGTCTAGCCTATTGTTTAGATTAAAGTCATTGAACCTTGGAATCAATTCATGAAATTCGCCAACAACGATCTTAGGTAAATTGCTTTGGGTAAAAATTTGATTAAGTAGACGCCATTCAGAACCTTCAATATCAAATTTTAAATTCCATTCGTCAAAATTTGAAATTCCTGCGACTTGTAAAATTGAACCTAAGGTGATTGAAGAACTGGAATCCAGATCACCCCAATTCTTTTTTATGAGTTTTATTCTCCTATTCAACCCTTTTTTTTTGGTTATGTTCAAATCGAAACCGTAAACCCTATTACCTTTTTTAGCCAATTCTTCTTCAAATTGAAAGTGACTCCCTATGCCAATTGCAACCCACTTTTTAGACAAAATTGACTCAGATGTAGTCACATAAGATCCATCAAGGCTATTACCTACTAAAACTAGTTGATCAGAATCATAGGCATTGGGCTCAAAAATGTATTGGCCTAAAGTTTTTAAGTAGGTAACAATTCTGTCACTCTCTAATTTCATAGCGAGTTCGAAATCTTGAACAATACTATTGTTATTAATAAGCAGTTTTTGATATTTATAGTCTGAAAAATCCAATAATTTTTTCATTAAGGTTGAAATTAATTTAGCCATACCTGGTATCCTACGAACTAGCCCAAAGTAAGTCATACAACAAATATATCTACCAACTAGCACATTTAACAAAAGGACTTTTTTGTGAAAATGCAGACGGCTAAAACGTTAGTAATTGGAGTGTATTGCTTTGCATACTTTCAAATTACTATCCGCATGCTGGCCATTTTGAAGCAAAATGGCCACAATTGGGCTACTGGAGAGTGGTTGATCAATTACTCAGGAGGATTTATTCGGCGGGGGCTCACAGGGTCACTTTTAACCTTACTGCCATATTCTAGCACCACTCTTTTAATAATACTGTGTACAAGTTTGATGCTTTTAGTGACTTTTGTATTTTGCTCAGTTTTAGTCCCACAGATACACAAAAATTTAGATATTACCACCATATTCTTGTTACTCAATCCTGCTTTCCTACTTTTTATAGCTTGGGATCCAAATGTGTTTATAAGAAAGGAGTGGTTAGGGTTTAGTGTTGTTGTTTTGTTGGCTTATAATACATTTAAATACAAACTTATAGTTATAGATTACATAGTAATAATCTTATTTGCTCTTTCAATTCTTAGTTCTGAAGTTAACTTTGTTTTTATCTCAGCTTTGTTATATTTATTTTCACACCCTACTAGAAAATTGAGTAATCAGAAAACACTTCAACTCAAAATATCTTTGATTGTATCTGCTATTCTTGCAGTAATGCCTGTTTTATATTTTCATGGCACCGAGTCAGACCCAAAATTAATTTGTGATTTCCTAATTACTCGTGGCTTTAGCCCTGAAGTGAACTGCAATGGAGCAATTGCTGTTCTCGGAATGTCGATAACTCAGGCGATGGCACATTTCAATGATGCATATCCGGGATATTTTTTTTATATTCCTCTGGCATTCATAAGTTTTCTTCCAATTAAATTTTCGGAATGGTATCTAACTAATCGTAAAACTGTACTTTACTCGGGAATATTGATTTCGCCTCTTTTTATTGTTGCTTGGGACTATGGAAGGTGGATTTCAATGTACGTTTCACAGCTGACAATAATTATTTTGTTCGAAAGATATTTTTCAAAAAGTAGCAAAGATTCTAGGTCAGGGCTAGTTCTAAACAAGTTCCAGGGAATTGCATTATTTATTATGGGTTTGTGGGGACTTGGCCACGGTGGTCATCCAATTACTAATGGGTGGTTAGGGTTCTTTGCAACACTATCTAGATTTTTAGGGATGTGGTTTACCTCATTACTTAATTAATCATACGTATACATGCAGAGTTATTTTCTGTGGGATCGAGCAATCAAGATTTTGACACATAACTGTTTGGTATTTAATAAATAATTTAAAATTTTGAAAACTTCGCCAATAACTTACGGGTAACTGGTTTTATGTTTTTGGAGAAGATTGGGTATATAATCATTCGATGCAAACTATTTCTGTTATCGGCGGGTGCGGGCATGTGGGCCTTCCCCTTTCTGCCGTGTTATCTAATAATGGATTCAAAGTTTTTGCTTATGACATTAATCTTAAGAGTGTTAATTTAGTCAATGAGAAAAAAGCTCCTTTTTGGGAGCCTGGTTTAGATGAATTGATATCTATCAATTCCGGTAAGAATTTAATTGCAACAGACAGTCCACATGTTATAGCTGAATCTGAAATTGTTATCTTGATAGTCGGCACCCCTTTAGATGTGCATCTGAATCCTGATCCAAATGCTGTAATAACAGCCGTGAAAGAAGTTGTCCCATTTCTTAGAAGTGATCAATTATTGGTGTTAAGAAGTACCGTTTTTCCAGGGGTCACTGCGAAAGTGGAGAGACTTATAGATTCCTTAGGCTTAAACATTGAAATTGCATTTTGCCCAGAAAGAATTGCTGAAGGCCTTGCCATTAAGGAACTTCATGAATTACCTCAGTTGATTGGGGCGCGCTCGGAGCAAACTGCTGCGACTGCGGCTCTAATTTTTAAAAAATTAGGAGTTAAGACAGTCACAATTACTCCAGAAGAAGCCGAGTTTGCAAAACTCTTCACCAATACTTGGAGATACATTAAGTTTGCGGCAGCAAATCAATTCTGGATGATGGCAAACGACTCTGGAGTTAGCTACGAGAAAATTCGTGATGCTATTAGATTTGAGTACCCTAGAGCAAACGATCTTCCTAGTGCAGGATTTGCAGCCGGGCCTTGTCTATTTAAAGACACAATGCAACTTTCGACTTTCAGTGGGAATAATTTTCCATTGGGACAGGCGGCTATGCTAATCAATGAAGGACAGCCAAACTATATAGTTGAAAAGCTTCGTGAAAAATTCGACTTACAGAATTTAACTGTTGGCATTCTTGGAATGGCGTTCAAAGGCGAATCTGATGACAATCGGTCATCTTTATCCTATAAGCTAAAAAGAATACTTAAGTTTTATTGTAAAGAAGTATTGACTACCGACCCTTATGTAAAAACAGATTCGAATTTGATGTCACTTGAAAGTGTAGAATCAGCTTGTGATATTTTGATTATAGGCTCACCGCATAATGAGTATCAAGAGCTTAAAACTAAAAAAATAATAATTGATATTTGGAACCTGCGTAAATCTGGCTCTGCCGTATGAGTAATTTGCGAGGCAGTTTGATTGTTCCTGCGCAAAATGAGGGCGAGTTTATAAACACTTTTTTATTAAGATGTGCGGAATGTATTAAGGCACCTCTAGAGATACTAATTGTGGTAGACAATGAAGATGATACTACTTTCAGCGCAATTAGGAATGAATTTCACTCCAACAACTTACTGGTACGAAAATTGATTAACACATATGGTAATGGTCCAGCAAATGCAATCAAATTCGGTATAGATTCTGCACAAACACCTGTCTTGGTCGTTACTATGGCGGATGGTTCAGATGACCCAAACTGCATAGATAACATGGTTAGGCTAGTTGAAAGAGGTTGCGCAATGGTAGTTGCTTCGAGATACATGCCCGGAGGGCAGCAGATCGGTGGGCCAAAAGTGAAAAGATTTTTGTCCCGAAATGCGAGCCGAATATTGCGACTTTTTGCTGGCATTAGAATTAATGACGCTACGAACTCTTTTCGCGCATTCTCCGCCGAGTTTGCACACAAATCTGAAATTAAAAGTAGGAATGGGTTTGAATTAGGTCTTGAGTTAACCGCTAAAGCGAAACGGAGTAAGCAACTTATTGCTGAAATTCCAACCGTCTGGATTGATAGACAAAGCGGTAACTCCAAGTTCAGGCTTATAAAGTGGTTACCTTCATATATAAAATGGTTTTTATATTGTTTTGGTCCCAATAATCTGAATTTGAATAGAGAGTAAGTTTGTGGAAAAGGTTTTAGTTACAGGCTCAGCTGGATTCATAGGCGGTTATATAGTTGCAGAATTGCTTGAACAAAAATACCAAGTGATTGGACTTGATAATTTGTCCAAATATGGACGAGTTACTAGATCTTTTGAGGATAATTCAAATTATAACTTTGTGGTGGGTGATGCTTCTAATACAGAGTTGCTAGTTGAGTTAATGAAAGATTGTGATCATGTAATTGGAGGCGCGGCCCTGATTGGTGGCATTTCATACTTTCACGAATATGCGTATGATCTATTGGCTAAAAATGAGCGCATGATTGCGGCGCTTTGCGACGCTGCAATTCTTACGAGAAAGACTCAAAAAAACCTTAAAAAAGTGACCTTTATGTCAAGCTCGATGGTTTATGAGAGTACTGACCGATGGCCAAGTAAAGAAGGAGATGAGGCATTAATTCCCCCACCAAAGTCAAGTTATGGATTTCAGAAGCTAGCTGTTGAATACTTCGCTCGAGCTGCTTGGGATCAATACCAACTACCGTACACAATTTGTCGACCATTTAATTGCGTAGGGATTGGCGAGGCTAGAGCAATTGGTGGTGCTGAAATTAAATCTGGTGATATAAGTTTAGCTTTGAGTCATGTTGTACCCGATATTGTGCAAAAAATACTAAAAGGTCAGCAACCGCTTCACTTACTAGGTGATGGTAAACAAGTGCGTCATTATACTTATGGTGGAGATTTAGCGAAGGGTGTAGTTGCTGCAATGGCAAGTAAAAAAGCTCTAAACGAAGACTTTAACTTGTCTACCTCAACTTCAACAACTGTTTTAGAGCTTGTTGAATTAATTTGGGCAAAAATTAATCCAAACAAAGAATTGAAAATTATTTTTGACAAACCATTTAAGCATGATGTTCAAAAGCGCATTCCTGATGTTGAAAAGGCTAGAAAAATTCTTAATTTTGAAGCAAATACAACATTAAATGAAATGCTAGATGAAGTTATTCCTTGGATAAAAACAGCGATAAGTCAGAATTTGATCTAAATTATGAATTTGCTAGAAGATAAAATCATAAGAAATCACAGGTTCTTTTAATGCCAACAGCACTTGTAACAGGCGTAACCGGCCAAGACGGCCATCATCTGACACGTCTCCTAATCTCAAAAGGTTACCAGGTTGTTGGTGTCGTAAATGGACAATCTAATCACCGAGCTGAATCATTTTCAGAATTATTTCCTGAGGTAAGTCTTGTTCGTGGAGATTTAACTGATTTTTCTAGCTTGATTCAAGTGGTTGGCAAAGTTAAGCCTGATGAAATTTATAACTTGGGAGCAGTTAGTCACGTAGGTTTGAGTTTCAATCAGCCCGAACTAACTGCAAATGTTACCGGTTTAGGAACACTCAGGTTACTTGAAGCAGTCAGAAAAGTTGGGCTTGAAGATAAAGTTAAGTTTTATCAGGCGTCTTCTTCTGAGATGTTTGGAAAAGTGAGAACCACACCTCAAAATGAATTAACTCCTTTTCATCCAAGGTCTCCATATGGCGTCGCAAAAACTTTTGCTCACTATACCTGTGTTAATTATCGTGAATCTTACAACATGCACATTTCCTGTGGCATATTATTTAATCATGAAGGTGAATTTAGAGGACATGAGTTTGTCACTCGAAAAATAACTTCGAGCATTGCTAAAATCAAGCTTGGCAAAATTAAAAATTTTTCATTAGGCGCAATAACTCCAAAACGTGATTGGGGGTATTCGGGCGACTATGTTGAAGCAATGTGGAGGATGGCTCAACAAGATTCTCCCGACGACTTTGTGATCGCAACGGGCAAAACTCATTCGGTTAAAGATTTTTTAGAAACTGCCTTAGAAGTAGCTGAATTAGACGTTGAGATCGAAAAATACGTTACTTTTGATGCTGAAATGAAAAGACCAGCAGAAGTAGACCTTTTAGTTGGAGATTCAAGTAAAGCAAAGCAAAAACTTGATTGGGAGGCAAAAATTAATTTCAAGGAGTTAATAACACTTATGGTTGAGAATGATTTGCGTTTAGAAAGTTTAAGTATGTAAGTATTTTTACTGGATAAGCAATTGCTAATTTTAGTGAAACTAAGATTACACTCATTATTCGGTAGCAATCGTTCGAGTAATTTTAAAACAAGTTTAATTTAAGAGTTGGAAGGGTATCAACCAATGTGCTTAAACAATGACTGCTTTAGTTTCCGAAAATTTTCGAAATCTAAAGTTGCCATTTTTATTTCAGGCCCTGGCAACCTCGAATATACATGGGGTTTAGAAACTGCACTGAGACTAAAAAATGAGGGTGCACATGTTACGGTATTTGATATATCTGATTATTCCCTCAAATACTCTGCAAGAATTAAGTTATTCAATAGAATGTTGCCGATAAAAACTCGAAAAATTCTAAGATGGGTACTTCTTAAAAAAAATACTAGAATTGAGAATAGTTTTTCTAAAATTTGTACCGAAAATGAAATTTCTTATTTTAGAAAAAAATCAAATAAAATTGTCAATGAGTTTGTTCTTAATAAATTTGTAAAAATTTCGGACTTTAATAGTGTTAACTGGGGTTTAATTAAAGCTAACGAAATAATTCACACCCACTTGTCAAGTAAATATAAAAAGAATTTAGTTGGCCAAGATTTAATACCACTATCCCTAGTTATTGGAATTCGAGAATCTGTGATGGAAACTCTTGATTTTATCAAAGCAATTTCAACTCAAGAATTTGCCTTCTACTTTGTCTGCAATGGCAGGCAGCCAGTTCAGGCTGCACTCACCACATATTTGAGGTCTAAGGGGAATTGCGTATATTTATATGAAGGAGGTGGGGGGTATGTATTTCCTGATATATTAACGAAACATATAGATTACTGGGAAACAAGCCCCGCAAACCATGTTGAAACTCAGTCTAAAATTTTATGTTCTCGAAAATTAAACAATGCAGATATAACTTTAACTGATAAAGTTATATCAGCTTTTCGAAATCAAAGTTTCGTGCCCTATGTTTTAAACTATTTAACGAATGATTCTCCAAGATTCGATGAGGCACGTTTAGGGGGGTCGGAAAACTACGCATTTTTTACAACTTCGCAATACGAATTTTCTATTCTGAATCAACAAATAAAAAACCCCCACTATTTCCAAACTCAAATCGATGCCGTTCAATCAATTTTAAATAATTTAAATCCAAATGATAAATTATTTATTAGAGTGCATCCTGGCGATCCAAATATGCCAACACAGCCAGAGCCTGAATGGGAAGTTTTCAGAAAAAATAGGCAAGTCGAAATCATAAATTCAAATGATCGACTTAACTCTTATGATCTGGCAAAGTACATGAGAGCAAACTTTGTGTGGGAATCCATAATTGGATATGAATTTGCCGTAACTAAGATACCAGTAGCTGTCATGAGTGAAGCAGCAATTTATGCTCCATGTATGCCAGAAATCTGCGTGTATGATGAAGCAATGTTAAAAAAATTTATAAAACATCCGATTCTGCCCAAATTTGAATCTTTGTTTAGTTATTCAAATTATCTGGCGCAAGGTGGTTTTCCAATACAAACTTCGCATGAAGAACCAGGTCGAAAGATTTTTCTATTAAATCAGCGTGTGGACATTTACAAAGAAGCATTTAAAAAGCTTCCTGATAAAATAAGGATTTATATAACTTGAGTCTGAACACCGAACAATTATTTGTTGCGCATTTGACTGATGTCTGTGACGGTAGAAATAACAGCGGAACAGCAAGAGTAGCAAAAGAATTAATAACTCAATTAGCAAAGAATCAAAACATACATCAGACATTTATTCATTTTGGCATTTCTCTTGATCCAATTTATCGTTTACCTAATTCAAAAGAAATAATAATTCCGCTGCAAAAATTTAAAATTGCCAATCATTTTTTTTCATTTTTAATTTTCTGGATTAAAAATATTTGGAAAAAAGAAATTAAAAAATTTGATATAGTACATTGGCACTCAAGTAGAATTTACCCATTTTTCTTCCTGATCCCAGCAAAAAAAACTGTAGTCACGCTTTATGATGCTACTAATAGAATTATAAAAGAAATTAATACGTTTTGGACAAGTATTTTTTATTGGAATTTACGAATTAGTATTTTCAAATCTGATATCATCATAGGCACATCAAAAGATGCGTGCAGAAAACTAAATAAAATTAGTAAATTTCCAAGTCGGAAAATCAAATGTTTATATCTTGGTTCAAATTTTGATACAATACGAGCCAAGAAACCGACTCAATTGCCTATTGATACAGATTATTTTCTTTGCGTTTCTAGATGGCAACCATATAAAAATGTGGCGAAACTTATCAATGCATATTATTTGGCAATTCAGCAAGATTGTAATTTACCTGTTTTGATACTTGTCGGTAAGCCTGTTAAAAACTACTGTGAACCGGCACTTCTAATAAATAATTTTAATTTGGAAGATAAAGTTTTTGTTTTATCAGATCTATCAGATGAAGAGTTAGCATTTTTATACGATGGAGCCTTGATAAACATATCTCCGTCTTTGCATGAAGGATTTGGTTTGCCGGTTTTAGAAGGTTTAAAAAGAAACTGTCCTTCTTTGGATCATCTTTTTACCGCTACTTCTGAAATTTCGGACAACGCTGGAATTCATGTCGATATGGATTCACTGCTAAGCATTAAAGATGCATTATTAGATATTTCACAAAAAAGAGAAATGCTAACTGAGCTGAGATTCAATGCATCCAAACGAGCCAAGTTATTTACTTGGCAGCAAACGGTTGATGATTTACTTAAAATTTATGTTAATTAACTGTAAGATCACGATTTAGCCACTAAAAATTGTAATCTAAAAAATTATGGGGATCCAACCGAGATAAAACCGACGACCCACTGATTAAAAGTCCGAAGCATTACCGATTGAGCTTTAGAGCTAAGTACGTCAACAAAATTTTCTATAGCACCCTAAAAGGAATACATAACTAAATGATTTTAGCTTCAAGATTTTTTACAAATTAACAATCTACATTTTATTTTCCATTGTCAAACAAATCCTACTGCTTATTGAAAAATTAACACTCCTAGGGAGTTAGGATAACAGTTCAAGTTTTTGGAAAACGGACTCAAACAAAGGTATTGCTAAAGCTGCACCCGAAATAGATAAATGACTCTCATCAGTATAGAGCCAGTCCCCACCAGAAAATCTTGTGAATGAAAATCCATCACAAAAAATACTACTCAGATTCATAGTATGCATTCCATTTGCCCTGGCCCAATTTCCAAAGTCCTTTGATATCTTTAGATTACTACCATCCATTTCGCTTTTAGACACAAATTTTTGCGGAGATTTTTCTAAAATCATAGATAAAACTGTTCTACTAAATGGATTATCCCAGTCAAATTACGCTAAAAAGTAAGTGGGCCCTGTCGGGATCGAACCGACGACCCACGGATTAAAAGTCCGTTGCTCTACCGACTGAGCTAAAGGCCCGATTTATATTGCTGTGAAAAACTTTATACTGCCCCAATCCTAGTGTAAAAAGTTGAAATCTTTCACCTTGCTGCGGCTTTACTCAATCTGTCTCGAATTGCAAGGGCAAGTCCCGAACCCAACGGCTGAATCACAACGATTCGATCAAGCTTTTTTTTATCTGCCATTCGTAGCGCTGAGTACAAAATTTTTGCATATTGTTCAATAGTTTCAGGAGATCCTAACCTAATCGTTCCTAAAGGTGTCTCAATTTCTGACATTGCTAAAAATCCATCCCCAGTTGACGGAATTGCATCTAGCACCACTTCAGCCGAAGGGGCATAATGAGACAGCATAAGTCCAGGAACTCTTGATGGACTTTCAATTAATTTCGAATCCCGTACATCACATATACCTTCTATCATTTCTTTTGAGATAAATCCTGGTCTTAAAATATTTGGAGATTCGTTTAAGCAGCCAATAATTGTTGATTCTATTCCTATTTCACATTGACCACCATCTAATATTAAATCATCTAGAGCAAGATATGATTTTAGAGCTTGGCTTACTGAACTAGCTGTTGTCGGAGAAACTGCTCCAAATCTGTTTGCACTGGGTGCAGCAATGCCTTCCCCTCCTAATTTTTCAAAGTGATGCAATAACTTAAGGGCTAAGCGGTTTGCTGGAACTCTAATTCCAACGCAATCTTGCCCTCCCGTAATAAAATTCTTAGCTAGATTACTTCGCTTAAGAATTAGCGTCATTGGTCCTGGCCAAAACTCTCTTGCAAGTCTCATTGCATATGCGGGAATATTAATGGCCCATTTATCTAGACAATTTATTGATGAAATATGGACTATCAGCGGGTGGTTAGATGGCCTATTTTTCACAGAAAAAATCCTATTTACTGCTCTTTTATTTGTTGCATCCGCGCCTAACCCATAAACTGTTTCTGTTGGAAAAGCCACAAGTTTCCCCATCTTTAGTGCAGTTGCAGCCTCTTTAATTTCACTCTCTGTAGTGTTGACCCTAGATTCCATGCTCAAATCTTCCCACTTAATTTGGTTTTGACCTGACTTAGATGACCGATACCCTTACCCCTAGTGGTCCCCATCGTCTAGTGGCCTAGGACGTCGCCCTTTCACGGCGTTAACACGGGTTCAAATCCCGTTGGGGACGCAAAGGAGTTGAAATATTGTCAACTCCAAAAGAATGGCCCAGTAGCGCAGTTGGTTAGCGCGCCGCCCTGTCACGGCGGAGGTCGCGGGTTCAAGTCCCGTCTGGGTCGCAGGTATTTTTAAAGGCAATACCTGCAGCATTCCCTGAACTTATTCTGAATTGCTTGTACTTGAATTTTTCTCTTTTACAAAATTTGAGAAAACTCTTGTTAAGACTAATATCATCGGAAATTATAGCAACTGGATCTAGAATTTTTTGTGCGATTTTAAATTCTGAGTACATGTTTTCAAAACTGTGGTCACTATCATGAAAAAAAATAATTTTATCGTTTTCTAACTTTAAATGATAAAGACTTTTAACAAGATTTTTTCTCACAGGTTTTTTTAATAATATGCGCTCAAAACTAAAGCCGGGGATAATTTTTAATTGTTCATAAACATCAAAACTGAAAACTTTAATTTTCATTTCAAGGGTTTCACTTAATTTCTCTACAAATCCGGCAGATACTCCGTGTTGAGTGCCTGTTTCGATATACGTATTAGGTTTAAAAGCAATTACGGCTAATCCTATTGCATACAACCTATTTTTAGGAGAATGTTTTCCGACTGTGCCGAACTTAATTTCAATACCGTTGCTAATCAGAATTGTTTCGCAATCGGCGAGATACTCATCGACAAATCTTGAAATAAAGTCAAATTCTTTTTGGTCAAGATTTAAAAACTTTGTGACAGCAACTGAAGAGGTTTCTATGCTTCTAAAATCTGGTTTTTTCCTTTTAAAAGCTTTTTCGAACAATACATAATTAAGAGTGCCAATAGCGCCATAATTAAAAAGTCGCCAAAACGCTGTTCCAGGCATATTTTTAGCCTTGTTAAGATTCATAATTTAGTTTAACATCCATCAGGATTTAAAGTACTATTAAACTGTGGCTGAGTAGCTCAGTTGGTATGAGCGAACGACTGAAAATCGTTAGGTCGCCGGTTCGATCCCGGCCTCAGCCACCATTCAATGCTTAGCTGAGGTTTGCTAAAAAGATTGGATTTAATGAAAATTTGGTTAGAAGCTTTGAAGGATAAATACTTTGAACCCTCGATGCTCCGTTGGGCAGTAGTTGGTATTTTTACAACTGTAATTGATTATCTGCTTTTTATTTCTCTTTATGGGCCAATTAATTCAGTATTTTTTGTGAATTTAATTTCGGTAAGTATTGCTACTTCTCTAAATTATTATATACATCATCGTTGGACATTTAAGAGTGAACAAAACCATTCACAATCTGGATTTAAGTATATACTTAATCTTACGTTTTGGTGGTTTGCCTCGACCTCAATAATTCAATCTTTGATCTTGGTGAATATTGATCCGAGAATTGCAAAACTTGCCCCACTAGTATTTATTGCACCAATAAATTACTTTGTTTTAAATAAGTTAGTTTTTAGAAAAAATACTTAAGCATCTTTTGTCCTAAAAAATAATACAAACAGAAGCACCCACAGTAAGGCGGTTCCGGCAACAAGATACCTTTCAGTCGCAATATTTATACTTGAAATCAGAAGTGCCACTGCTGCAAATCCTGCTGAAAGCGTCCATAGGGTAAAAGCTGCTTGTTTTCGTGATAATCCTGCGCGAATCAAACGATGCGATAGGTGATCCTGCCCACCTTTAAAAGGTGAAAGGTGCCTACGAACTCTTGATAAAACCGCAATAGATGTATCTAAAATTGGCATTGCAAGTAGCAAGATTGGGATCGAATACGAACCAACTTTTGTCTGGGTATTTGGTTCAAATTGAATTGTTAATGCTGCGAGCAAGACACCAAGGAACAATGCGCCAGCATCACCCATGTATATCTTTGCTGGGTTTTTATTCCAGACCAAAAACCCTAGGGCTGCCCCTCCAGTTACGGTTGATAGAGCCGCAATTAAGTATTGATCACCAGTTAGCGCTAAGTACGCTAGTGTTATACAGGAAATCGACACCGCTCCTGCTGCTCCACCATCTAAATTGTCAAAGAAATTAATCGAATTACAAATTCCAACAATCCAGACAACTGTAATGATTGAATCAAAAATTGATGAACCTGTTGGATTGCCCATATTGTCTGTAATTAGCAAAATACCAGCAGTAAATACACCTGTAAGTGTTTGGGCAATGAATCTTGGTAGGGGAGGTAAGTTTCTTACGTCATCCCATAAACCAATGAGTCCAAGTAAAAGCGCTGGGCCAAGAACTGAGGTAGCAAGCCAGAAAGTGCTTGATGTGAACTGTGAGAAAAGGGAGGCTGAATAAGAAACTGTAATTACCCCAATAATTATTGCAACCCCGCCTAAATATGGGACAGCTTTCTTATGAGATTTATGTGAGGAGTTAGGTTGATCAACCACATCTTTTGCAATGGCAATCTTTCGCATGATTGGTGTTAGAACTCCCACAAATAAATAGGAGATGACAAACAGTAACAAGTACTCTGTATTTGTTATTCCCATTTGGCTAAATATGGTTAATTAAGCAGAACCAGATTTGCGTCTATGCATCTTTGGTGCTGAGCCACCAGTTTGACCTGAGCCAACCTTGGATCCTGAGGTAGGTCCTGCGCTTTTGCCTGAGTTGCTTCCTTTTTGTTTTTTTGCAAGAGCTGCCAACATTTTAGTTTTTGCATCATCGCTAGTATTTTTCTCTTCACTCATATTTAATCTCTATCCATTCTTTAACTGTTGCTAGTTGTTTTCAAAAGAAGTGCTTTAACTTCAGACTCTTTATACCTTCTATGCCCGCCTAAGGTTCTAATTGAGGTTAACTTGCCAGATTTTGCCCATCTGGTAACAGTTTTTGGATCTACTCTAAATAATGATGCAACCTCAGCTGGGGTCAATAAGACCTCATGATCTGAGTTCATTTACGTTGCTCCTTGTGAGTTAGTTGGTGAGTATGTCCGCTTTAAACCTTATGAGGCAAGTATTGTGGTTTGGGTGAGTAAATGACAAGTATTTGAAATTACATGGCCTGCTCAAAGGCAGCAACCCGTCGCCAGCGCGTAACTAATCGCTCATAGCCCTGGCCTGCAAGGGCGCCATCTCCTGCTGCTAAGCCAGCAAGAGATCTAGCAACATCTTCAATTGATGCATCCGCGTTTAATCCTGGTTGGCCCGTTTCAATCAAAGATTTCTCTAAGTAAATAGCTAAACCACCGTAGTCACACTCCACAATTGAGTTCGCGTCAAAAACAGATAGCCATACAAGTAAATCTGCAATCTCCTGTTCGATAGGCCCATTGCCAAAAGCATTTACTACTGCTTGATGGGCAAATAAACATCTTTGCTTAGCATTTGAAATTGAAGTCCGAAGAATTGTGTAGGCACCATCATCATTGGTGCCTCTTATGCGATCTGAAGGCTCAAAGAGTGCAAACCAGCGGGGTGGAATACTCCAGGTTGCAGTAATTATATGAGAAACCTTATCTTCAATACTCTCAGAGTTTAGTGAAAGTGCGTTTTCGATTTCTTTAGGTAGAAAAAAACTGCTTATGGTTAATGGCATTGAAGATTTGAAATCGTCCAATGCTGTCCAACATCTAGCTGCCGTTGACCATGGAGCTATATATTTCTTGTCGTCAATTTCTAATATGTGTGCACCATCTAATTTAAGTGCAGGAGGTTCAGTGATAATGGTACGCCTTAGCGCTCTATTTTGTTCATCTAGTCCTGTTGGAGTTGAAACTGGAATTTGACTCCACCGGTTTTGATTCTCTTTATCAAAAGCTGTTAAAGGCTCATAAACCCTAAGGGATGCAACATAAGGTGTTGGTCGCATTTGTTACTTATTAGTTACGAGGTTTATAATTATCTTTGGAGGAGTCATCATTAAAATCTTGACCCTCTTTTATCTCACCATGTAACTCTTTTACTAAACGTTCAAGATCCATATCTTGATTTGAGTACTTTAGGTCTCTTGCTACTTTAGTTTGTTTTGCTTTTGAACGGCCACGTCCCATAATCGGCCCTCCTTTTGGTTTTTTTCTGTCAGGTGAGGAAGATTAGCGTAAAGATGGCCCATCAACTATTGGAGCTTTCCCGCCCTTAAACAAGGTTTTCAAGCCTATTGCCTGAAGAAATAGTGATAATCCCATTAAAGGAACTCTAAACCGGTGATCTCCTATGGTGAATAAGGTAATCAACCAACTGGTAGTAACAGCAACCATGGCTAAATTTCCAATAAATCTTTCAAGTGAGTTTTGACGCCAGAGAGTGAAATATCCATAAAGTAATAATGTTAATCCACCAATTAACCAGAGCCAGGAGACCACTTTTCCAAAGCCACCATACACAAGATTAAAACCATCCTGGGTTGTAGCGATGTCTTTTAACGGATTAATAGTTAGCCAAGGATTTCTTGCCATTGTGCCATTTGCAAGTGGGCCATACCAAGGTGACCAGAAGTAAATTGACTTATTATAAAAAAGTTCAGCAGCTTTTATGGGATTACCTAAATACCAATTAAGTACACAACCTACCCGCTGATTATCCTGTTGTGAAGGATTTCCTGATAATTGACAATCAACTCCATAACCCTCTTCTATATATCCACCAGTGGCATTATCTCCAGCTCCAATGTTCATTGTTACGCCCAAGTTGGTTGAGATGCTGTTAATCCCAATTGCTTGGTTGTTTCGATAAATTAAGGTGGCTGGAAAAAATAAAGTGATTGCGACAGTAAGTGCAATAAGTAAGGCGCTGCCCTTAATCCCCTTCCAAACTAAAATCCAGATCATGTTGATAAATAGGCCAATTAAAATCAATCTTGGCTGAACAAAGGCTAGCAAACCAAATATTACAGAGCATATAATCAAGTATCTAACAGACTTTTTGTTGTCTTTTTCAACAAAACTTCTGATCACAAGTCCTAGGCAAACTAATAGACCTGATGCTGTAAGTGACTCATAGCCGACCACAATAGAGCTGAGTGAAAGGGTAGGATTGAAAAGAATAAGCAAAAGTGTAAGGTAGGCAAACTTTTTTAACCTTGTTTTACAAAGCTGTTTTGCAAAAAAGTAGCCAGCATAAGAAAAAACTATTGATTGCACGATCGACAGTGTGGTTAAAACCCAACTCTTCCCAAATATTGACAAAAAGAGAATTAACAGGGGATAGCCAGCAGGCCAGTAACTTAAAATGCTCTCAGGGGAAAAAATTCCATCTCTGATCAGTGCGTAATATCCCGTTAGGTAGTTCTCACCATCAGCACCAAGCCAGGCACCATCTACTAAGTAAACGCTTTTACCAGAGCCAGCATTTAAACCCTCCATACGAAAGATGATTCCAAGTTTGATTATAAATACAGCAATAGTCCAATAAAGAAAAGTCTTTGAAAGATTTAATTCGCGAGCCATTCCAGCGCGCTTTGATTTACTGGCCATTATATCCCTTACTTTCAGCTTGAAACTAGTTTAGTCAACTTCGTAAAAAAGTAATTAAGGTTTGCGTTTGTGTCTGAGGCTCAAATACGACCTTAATAGCGAAACTCATCCCAATAGTTAAAGTTGCCAACCAATTCAAATAATTTATTCCTATACATCAACAACACATTGAGTGGTGTAAAAATTCTATTCACCGTGCCAGAAACAAACTCAAACCAAGTATAAGGCATGATTCGAAGTTCAACTAATTTACCAAGTGCTATCTGCTGTAGAATTCTTGGTATAACTCTTACGCGGTTCTTTACTTGCAACTCCTGCTTCATCTTAGTGGGGTTAATTCAACCTTGCTAATTTTATTATCCGTAGCAAACTTAATTTTTTTGATAACAGATTCACATTGCGCAACTGCAAGACCGGCAAAAACTGATGGATCTGAAATAAAATCTTTAAGTTGATCCAGTGAAAGTGGAAAATCTTTCTCGCGAGCAAGTGCTTCAAAGAAATTAAGTTCAGTAGTTGAATATTTCTTAATTAACTGGTGTGCTACTTCACGGCCCATTCCTGCCTTAACGCACTCCATAAGTATCTTTGTGGTGGCAAGTAATGGAAGGTACTCATTTAACTCTGCTTCGATCTTTTCTTCAAAGGCTCCAAACTCCTGCAAGACAGTCATAAAAGTATGTAGTAGGCCATCCAAAACGTAAAATGAGTCAGGAATTACAATACGTCTAACTACTGAGCAAGAAACATCGCCTTCATTCCACTGATCCCCAGCTAGATCTGCTGCCATCGCGTTATAGCCACGAAGTAAAACCATCATGCCATTAATACGTTCTGATGATCTTGAGTTCATTTTATGAGGCATAGCAGATGATCCAATCTGACCTTCTTTAAATCCTTCACTAACCAATCCACTTCCAGCCATTAACCTTATTGTGGTTGCCATTGATGATGGCGCGGATGCAATCTGCAACAACTTAGATACAACCTCAAAATCGACTGATCTTGGATAGATTTGCCCGACTGAGGACCAGGTATTTTCAAAGGCAAACTCTTTAGCAATGCTTATCTCTACCTGTTCAAAATCCCTGCCCATCGCATCTAGTGCATCTTGAGATGTACCAACTGGTCCTTTAATGCCGCGCATGGGCAAACGAGCCAGCAATTCTTTAAGCGCGGTATGAGCAAACAACAACTCTTCAGCACATGATGCAAAGCGCTTACCCAATGTAGTTACTTGAGCTGCAATATTGTGGGATCGACCAACCATATAAGTTTTTTCATATTTTGATATTTTTTCATTTAACAAAAATAATGTTTGTAGCACTCGATATTCAATTAAGTCAAGACCGGCCTTAATCTGAATTAACTCAATATTCTCAGTCAGGTCACGACTTGTAAGTCCAATATGAATTTTTTCAATTCCAGCGAGTGTATTAAACTCGTCAATCCGCGCTTTGACATCATGTCTTGTTTTAATCTCGCGCATATTAATTGAACTTAAATCAACCTTATCAATTACTTTCTCATACGACTCTATGTCATCATCTGTAATTGGGAGTCCAGCTTTTTGTTGAAGCTTAAGAATAGTAATCCAAAACTTTCGTTCACTAATAATCTTATTTACCGGATCAAAGACTTTCACCATGTTTTTAGTAGCATACCTAGCAGCTAAAACATTTGGAATAATAGCCATTTGATTCAAATCCTTACCTTAAGATATTTAACAATACCGAAGCTAACTCTACTGCAAGTCAAAAATGATACGATTTACTTTCTATAACCTCAACACCAACCTATAACTAGTTTTAAACTCAAAATTGCTTTAGTGATAATTGTAGTAAGTATATCATAAATTTAGAGATTAACAAGTATTAATAAGTGTTTTAGACGATAAGACTATCGAGAAAATTGGAGATGTATAAGTCATACTACGACAGCTGAATGCTTTAACTAAAGATATTTCTAAATTATTTTAATTTGCTTTTTATAGCTTAGGTCAATATTAAATTTGAAAACAAAAAATTGATAAGGTTCTCATCAAATCCCTTACGAGCAGAAAATGAGATACTGACATTTTTGCCATCTTCATCTTTTATTAAGTTAGGAACCACTATTTGAGGATAGCCTGCAGCCGTAATAAGCAAATTCATATCAAAATCGTATGTGGGATCTTTTAATGGCGCACTAGAATTTGCCCCGAGCGAAATGATGAGAGAATCTCCAACAAAGTCATCAAATTGTGTTCGCCAGTTTTGTAGTTGCTCCAAATTGTCTTTAATTTTCTTTTGATCAGAATCCTTTTTTGATTCAATAAAATTACTAAATTCAGAACTTACCATGTTATCTTTGATTTCTTGCTGAAAATAATATGACAGGTTGCCTTTATAGATTTCACTGTGAATATTTCTAATTTCAAATAGAGCGAGTGGAAAGTTGATTGTTGAGAATTTATCAATGTATTTCAAAGCAAGTTGTGTGGCTTTATTTCTTAATTGATTTGATGCTCTATCAAAATTATCCCCTACAGCTAATATGAAGCTATTGAATTCCTTAATTTTGCGACGGTTTTCGTTAACAGGATAATTCAAGCCTTTTAGTCTAGTTGTAAAATAGAATTCTGCGATGTGACTTAAAGATTTACCAAAAAAGCCAACTGTGTCAAACTCATCTGTTGTCTTCAAAATGCCAGTTCTTGGATAATCACCAAAGGTTGGTTTCATCGCAAGAACTGAACAATAACTTGCTGGCCTGGCTATAGAACCAGCTGTTTGAGTAGCAAGTGATACGCAAACTGAACCATTTGCCACAACAGCCGCACTCCCAGAGGAACTTGTTCCAGAAGTTCTACCGTGATAGTGAGGATTAACGACGTCAGTTTCCTTGTGAACCGCAAACTCAGATGACTTGGTTTTTCCGCCAATTACCGCACCAAGGTTTTTTGCTTCCGACACAATTCTTGCGTCAAAACCCATGTTTGAATTCTCCCAATTTTCACCTGCTCCCATTTTTGTGGGGAAATCCTTCGTTGCAATTACGTCTTTGACGCCTAGAATTAAACCACTCAAAGGTTTGTTTTTATTTTCAAACAAATTCAAACTGAGTAGGTCTAAGTCCTGATTCGTGCAAACCCATGGGTTTAATGCATTTGGTGTATTTTTTAGATTACTTATGAATGAGTCAGCAATTAGACGACATCCGTTTATATCCTTTGAAAGGTTTCTTAATTCATTAATGCTTGAAAGGTGCATTTAATTTTCAGCAGTCCAGCGCTTTAAATCTTCAAAAAACAAGGATGGTGGCTTTACCTCTGAGTCATTCTGATTAATCTCTAAACTGGTGTTGGTTAGCAAAGGATGTTTTAATCGACTCACAGTCTCAATGAATTCCTCTTGGTTTACCCCAGTAATCTCTTCAAAGTACTTCAGGGCTTTCGGGACAACCGAATCTAATGGAGTTAAGGTTTCAAAAGCCTCGTGCCGCGTTACAATTCCTGCCCTAACATCCGCACTTGCATGAAAACTTGCCCTTCCATAACCTCTTTTCAGATAGTTAGCAAAATCATGAACTCCTGGCATAATGCATTCTGCACTTTTATACCTTTTATAAGTTCCCTCGACATTTGTTTCACGCCAACCATACTCTTTTTTAATAAACTCTGTTTGCCTTTCTTCATCCCAATAAATAAAATCTCCGAGATGAATTCCCTCGATCTCAGCTTGTTTATACTCATCAGCGTTTAAGGATTCAAAAGTTTTCAAATCCCTTTCAGCCATATCCGGCGTGACCATTTCTTTGAAAGGAACTTTTGCCGACACTTTTAAGAAGTAATCTTGATCAAATTTAAATAAAGGTTTGCTATAGGTGCCTCGAGAAGATGATTCTGAGATACTCTCACCCCAAATTACTAATTTTATTCCATAATCTTTTGCAATTTTTAATGGGAATGCTCCAACACCAGCATGGCAATGCCAACAAGCATCACCTATTGCCTCGAGTGATTTTTTTGCTAAGGCGTTAACTTTTTTGCGCCGAGGAGTAAACATAATATGGTCAACGTCAAATACTTCTAAACAATTAAACAAATTATACATTCCTATTGCGCTGTACCAGTTGTGGCTAAAAGTAACTGCAAGCGGTCGCATGCCATATTCACGTACAAGAACATGTAATTGATACATACTGTCTTTACCGCCACTTATGGGAATCAAGCAGTCATAAGTATCTGACTTATGATTTAATTTTGCTCGATTCAAAACCTCTTCTAAAAGAAGGCGGCGCTCGTTCCAATCAATTCTCATTTTCTCTTCTGAGGACCTACATACGTTGCAGAATCCCATCTCGTCAAGAAATTGTCCCTCTTGTGTTTCTGGCATACAGCATCGGATACAGTAAATTAGCTCTTTATAGGGCACTGGTAAATTATACCATTAATTTTTAAACTTACGAAATCATAATTATTATAGATTTGAAATTATTAAGTAGGAAAATACTTCGATCTTAAAGTACACTTCAAAATACGAATATAACTGATAAGATACGGATGTTTAATTACTAGCCTCAGGGAAAGGTCGTGTTTCAAATAGTCACACCATCTCGCTTATTGTTTCTTGAATTTAATTCGATGCTAGACACAAAAATATTGGAAAATCATCAAAGAGAAATTATAGATAAAAGTCACATGCGATATTCGCAGCAAAGTAAAATAAAACACTCTCTTAGTACAACTTTAAACTACATTACTAAGTTGAATAATTCAGGAGGCAAATTTTACTTTATTAAGCAATTATTAGATGAATCAATTATTGGTACAATAACTATTAAACCTTTTAATCTCGAATCTGCAGAAGTGGGAATACTTATTTATAAGAAGTACTCTAACTTAGGATTTGGTACAGAAGCGTTTCGCTTGGTCAAAATAATTCTTACTCAAATGGGTTATAAAATTATGTGGGCTGGTACTGCAATTGATCATTTTGCTATGAGGAGAATTTTTGAAAAAAACGAAATGGAAATTACTGCATCAAGAAATTTTGTAAATGGTAAATTTGTGGAAAAAGACAAAGTATATTTTCAAACTAAATTAATCTAAAATGTGGACCCTTCCAATTTGAGTTAGGTATAGAAGTCGAAAAACTTGGAATTTGGATGGACTCAGATAAGTAATGTAAGTATGAAATTGGCCCAAATAACATCTCCGCGTTCTGTAAATCTTGAATAAAATCTATTGATTCAGAAAAATGAATATCAGATATGTTACCTGAGTTTTCTTTAAGAAATAGCGATTCGCAACGGCTTCGAGAATAGCCAGGATGAAACCTTATTAATATCTTTTTATCTGACATAATATTTTTAATTCGATTGATGTCATGGCATATACAGTCTTTTCCATGTATCTCGATTGGACGGCCCGAGTAATGATTTGGTGGAGATGCAACATATAGTACGTAAGAAGGATTTCTCAGTAAACGCATATTTTTGACATGACTCAGCAGATAGTTTTCGGTAACAAGAATTTGTTCAGCTTTATAAATATTTTTCGCTAATTCACTTGCCCAGTGGTCAGTAACCCAAATAAAATTAGGTTTAAGACTTTCATTTATTTTGTAATCAACCCAACTATCTAAAAAAAGGTTCCATTCAATACTTCTCTTCTGAACTTCAAGTATAAACTGTAAATAGTTACCCAACTTTGGACTCTTACCCACAACCAAAAGATCAATGTCTGTAATCAAGGGTAAATTTGATATATAAGGTACATTTAAAATTTGAGCATACGCCTTTAAATTTTCACTTAGGATTATCGGCATTCTTTGATTAATATCTTGTTTAGCCCATAGAAGCAGTGGAAGGCCAGAACCAAAATCCCTTACTAACGCATACTTCATCAAACTATAAGTTGAGCAGCACTCGACGAAAATTTTCTATCACAGTTTCAATAGCAATAGGAGTCCACTCTATCCCGCACATATAAATACCTAAAAATTTTTCATCTTGAAGACTTTCTGCTACCGGTAAACTTGTTTTTCCAAACTTGCTAAATGCTGAGTACCTGTGAATATTGTCGTAGCCAAACAAAATTCCTGGAGTGCCAAGCGCCTTTAACTTATGGTATACAGCCTCCCTCTTACTTGAGATTTCTGGTTGTAAAATAATCCCCAGTATATAAAAATCATGCTCGTTCAGACTTGGCTCAGGCAGTAAAACCTGTTGTAAATCTGACAGACCTTGAATAATAGCGAAAGCAGCTTTCCTTCTATGCATTACCATTTTTTCAATTCTTGCCAATTGTTTAAGGATCAATTTAGATTCTATTTCACCCAATCTAAGATTATGACCTGAAACAAGCAAGTCCTGAGATTCTGTGGTTACTTCAGCATGATTTCTATAACATTGCATTCTTTTTATGTAACTTGGATTATTTGATACAGCAATACCTCCTTCACCACATTGCAAATGTTTATGTCTATTGAAACTGTAGCCAGATATATCAGCGTATTCGCTTGATCTATAACCTCTTGAAGTTGCGAGTGGCGTTTGTGCGGCATCGATTATTAGAGGAACTCCAGCACTTGTAGCAAGCTCTTTTAATGATTCAAATGCGCAGGGTTTGCCAAATATGTCGACTGCAAGTATGGCACCGGTTTTGGGTGATAATAATTTTTCAACTTCGCCTGGATCGATGTTATAAGAATTTAATTCTATGTCGCAAAAAACCGGAACCAAATTATTATTTATAATGGCTGACCCCGTCGCCACCATGGTCCAAGGCGAAACAATAACTTCTAATCCTGCAGAAAGTCCAAGTGATGCAATTGATGCCTCTAAACCTGAAGTCCAAGAGTTAAATGTTACGGCCCCTTGGGTTCTTGCGAGTTCCGCCCATAATTTCTCCAATAATTGTACTTGTGGTCCACCCAAATGTGATGGCGATTTCGTACCGAGAAAACCAGAAAGATCACCATCTCTCAACAATTCGGAGACTTCGGCAATGTCTTCCTCTTCAATCCATTTAAATTTACGAAATAAACTAGTACTTGATAAATCTAATTTTGACATTACTTTGTTAACTCTCTTTCCAACGCGGAGATTAAAGATTGTACCCTAATGGCTCTGGCAGATTCATCTTCAATCAATTTTTGGTTTCGAAACTTAAATAATATTTCGTCATAAAAATTATGAATACCTAAAGATTCAATATGCAATGATGAGACATCAATTTGATCCCATCCTGTATTTATATTTAATTCTCTAGCCATCATAAATATACCACCATTCATTAATGTATAAGTGCCGTTCTCGCAACTAATTTTTATATCGCCACTTCTTATTCTTGATTTATTCGAGCCAATAAATATCAATTTAAGTCCCTCGACTGTGTAAGATACCCAGGAGGGGTTCTCTAAATCTTTAATCGTTATATCAATTCTGAAGTCTAAGTCGCCAATTAAGTAGTCGACTAGGTGAATAAAGTGGCAACCATTTTGCCTCAATCCATGACTATAAGTCACTATTACTTCTTCGACTTTACCTTTCTTGCATTGACTTAAAGATTCGCGCAATTCAACAATTTCTTTTGCGTGAATCCTAAAGTACGGAATAAGTACATTTACCCCGGCCAAATTAGCCGCATCAAACATTCCTATTGTTTCTGAGGTGTTCATTCCAGCCGGCTTCTCAAGAATTATATAACGTGGCCCAAGTTTTTCTAAAGTGTCCTTGAAAATTTTAAAGTGTAACTTCGTTGGAACTGAAATAATTGCTAGTTCAATTTTCTCGCAAATTTGATCAACAAGTTCTACTGAACCAATGTGAGTAAGGCTGGTAAATAGATCTCTGTTTACTTTATTTTGATCTACACCTACCACTAGTTCTAACTCTGAATTAGACATCACCGCTTTTGTATGACTTAAGGGAACATTTAAATTATTTAAGTTTGATAAATCATTTAAAAATCCAATTTTGCCCAGCCCAATAACTGCAGTTTTGAGCCTCAATGAATTCATTTTTAAATCCCAAATTTTAGAATAACTTTGGCGGTCATGCTAGCATAGTACACCAAATGACTAACATTGCACTCATTCCTGCAAGAGGTGGAAGTACTAGAATTCGTAGTAAAAATATTAAAAATTTTCGAGGTAAACCGATCATCGAGTATACAATTGAATCATTAATGAATTCAAAATGCTTTGATGAAATCTTTGTTAGCACGGACTCTGAAGAGATAGCCGAAATCTGTTTGAAAGCCGGCGCAAAAGTGCCATTCAAAAGAAATTCTAATTTGTCAAACAACACAACTTCTACCATAGATGTTGTAATCGATGCAATTAAAAATCTAAGTTTTATAGATATAAAAAATTTATGTTGTGTATACGCAACAAATCCACTTTTGCAATCTGAAATTGTAAAGTATGGATTAGACATTTTGAATCGTAAACCTAATTGTAATTACGTAACAACCGTAACTAAGTACAGTTTTCCTATTCAAAGAAGTTTATATACTAGCTCCAGTGGGCTAAAAGAAATGACCTGGCCAGAAAATATGTATAAGCACAGTCAAGATCTAATTCCTAGGTTCCATGAGACTGGACAGTTTTGGTGGGCAAAAGTCGACACCTGGTTATTAAAGAAAGGCATGCAAACAAAGGTTTGCGGAATCGAGTTGCCAAGTTGGATTCAACAAGATATCGATGAATTGGATGACTGGTATTTGGCTGAAGCTAAGTACGATTTTATTAAGAAGAATCCCGAATTATTGGCGAGTGTAATCAAAAAATTGACTAGAATTGCAAATCCTTAATACTGAACGGCATTCCAGCTTTTATCTTTCGTTTAGCTGTCTTACCAATAAGATTTAAGAAATTTGAAGCCGGTATTCCATCATCTGAGATTGGCCTCAAACTAATAATATCTAAGTTACCAATTTTTTTTCCTGGCTCAATATCAACTTTTGCGTATAGTCCCCTCCTTGCAAACTTTATTGCTTTCTCTTGCAGTTCAATAAACCTGTGTTCGTCAAAATTGATTGCGGCGTTCAATCGCTTTAGATGACTAATACACTCCATGACGTCATTGGTGTCGAATGAATGGTAATGGTCATTTCCTTTTTTACTCTTTGTGAGTGTGAAATGCTTTTCAAATATTGTAGACCCCAGGACAAATGCTGCGGGTATGAGTGTGAGACTATCCGATGGTTTAGTGTGGTCAGAATATCCAATCTTGTAATTCGGATAGTTCGAGCGTAAATATGTTATTCGACCTAAATTTGCATTCACAGCATTTGTGGGGTAATTCAATACGCAGTGCAAAATGGAGATTTCGCTTTGGGAATTGGAGCGAATGATCTTAATAGCATTATCAATCTCGCTAATTTTTGCCGCACCAGTTGAAAGGATTATAGGTTTTTGCTTTTTAGCAATATGTTGTAGAAGTTGATAATTTGTGATATCCGCTGAGGCAATTTTATATCGTTTCAGTAGTGGATCCAAACTGTCTACCCAAATTTCATCAAAACAAGTAGTCATGAATTCAATGCCAACTTTGTCACACTCCTTTTTTAAAAGTGTGTAATCTTCTACTTTGAAATTATCATATTTTTCGAATAGTTTTCTTTGAGATTTAGTTGATTCTTCTTGTAAGTCCCAATAGGAAGGAGATTTGAGCGCTGCAATTCGATTTGCCGTGTAACTCTGAAATTTAATTGCTGTTGCACCAGTTGTAGCTGCCTCATGAATGAGACTAATAGCAGCAGATAAATCTCCATCATGATTTACTCCAGCCTCTAAAATAAATTGAAAGTTCATGCTATACAGGAATTGAATTGGTCAGAGAACTTCCATGTTGAACATACCTATAAAGCGGTAAATTTACGTGGAAGCATTTAAAATTTGCTATGTTGAATCTCCGCATGAACTCAGAATCTTCATTGATTTTTAAAGTTTCATCATATTGACCTAGAAATTCAAAAGCGTCTATTTTAAATGCAATACCACATGCAATAGGGCTATTTAATTGACTGCAAAACTCAATCAATTCGCCATTCTGTTTAACTCTCGAATAATCACAACTAATAGCCTCATACTCGTTTCCAAATAAATCAAAGCCAACTAATAGCACCTCTAAAAAATTGGGGTGAACATAGTCATCTGCATCTACACGAACAAAATAACGCCCTATGGCCGATCTAATTCCAATATTTGCTGCGAGTGCCAATCCAACATTTTCTGTAATTTTTATAGTTTTAATCTCATTTTTGAACGATTCATAAATTTTGTGTGATGAATCAGTAGAAGCATCATCAACGACAATTATTTCATAGTACCTTTTTTCAATTGTTTGTGAAAGGAGTGACCTAAGGCAACGTCCAAGAAAATGACCATAGTTATGATTAGTTACAATTATCGAGATTTTTATCATGTTACTCCATCTCATTTTCGTCAATATTATACCACAAATCCCATTTCTATTAATTGCCTTCGGCGTGCATTTTTCTACTTGTAAGTTAAAGCTTTTTAAGTAATATTATAGAAAATACTCGAGCAAAGCCATGGTTATTAACTCGATATAAATAATTTGAACTCAAAATTATAGTTTTATTTTTGTCAATCAAATATTTGTTGAATCAATTTTTTCTACTAACTCCCCAGGGTAGAACTAAAATAAAGCTCACTTGAGATGATTTTCATTTAATTAAATCCCTAACCACAATTGTTTCTTCCCTTCCCGGGCCAACACCAATTGCACTCATTGGCGCACCCGAGATTTTCTCTAAGAACTTCACATACTCCTGAGCATTCTTTGGTAGATCTGAGACAGATCGGGCTTTTGAAATATTCTCTTTCCAGCCAGGTAAGTACTCATATATTGGCTTGGCGTGGTGGAAATCTGATTGTGAAGCTGGAAGCTCTTCAACTCGCTTGCCATCAATCTCATAAGCAACACAAACTGGAATCATCTCCCAGCCAGTTAATATATCTAGCTTTGTCAAGAAAAAGTCAGTTAGCCCATTAATGCGTACAGCATACCTAGCAATTGGCGCGTCAAACCAAC
>Ga0214917_10001312_pt1 | contig 32024 bp, 72 predicted proteins | sample LL_1208_BB_MetaG_FD_177983 | JGI IMG/M metagenome (GOLD analysis project Ga0214917, IMG submission 177983) | Freshwater microbial communities from Lake Lanier, Atlanta, Georgia, United States - LL_1208_BB | ecosystem: Environmental > Aquatic > Freshwater > Lake | place: USA: Georgia | collected... | reverse complement strand
CAAGGGACCCTTAAGTGCAGCACCAGGTACGGTCAGTCCACCTACAGATGTTGGAATTGAAATGATTGCCATATTACTTTCTAGAGAAGATTATATATATATTTATGGCATATTCTGGAATATTTAATGGCAAAACCTGAACCTTATAAGTGGAAACCTAAAAATCCACAAAAATATAGAGGAGATCACACAAATATTTGGGTAAGATCATCTTGGGAAACAAGAGTTTGTGTTTGGTTAGATACCTCATCTGATGTAATTTCATGGTCAAGTGAAGAAATTGTAATTCCATATAAAGACCCACTCAAAGGAACTTATAGAAGATATTTTGTTGATTTTTTTGCTCAAATAAAAAATAAAGATGGTGTTGTAAAAAGTTATCTTATAGAAGTTAAACCGAAATATCAGACAGAAGAACCTCAGAAAAAATCAAAAATAACCAAACAGTATATAAATGAAGTTTACACATATGCCGTCAATCAAGCCAAATGGAAAGCTGCTAACGAATATTGTTTAGATCGTGGTTGGGAATTCAAAATTATAACAGAGGAACATTTAGGACTCTGACTAAATACAAAATGGTATCAAAATTAACATCATTATCCGAGCAGAAAACTGCAAGAGAATTGCAGACAATGAGTCGTGAATCATTAAAATGGTTAACGGCAAGAATTTCTGAATTGAGAAATCCACAAAGGATTCCCTCTCAAATTAAAAGAGAGGACTTCAGATATACGAATCGTTTTTTGATGGGTGGACTGTATTTTTTCTACTACAATCCTAAGACCAAAGATGATTTACCATATTATGATACTTTTCCTTTGGTTTTGATGTTGGAGAGATATCCGGATGGGTTTTTGGGATTGAACTTACATTATTTACCAATACAATATAGAGTTTCGTTTTTAAATAAACTGATAGGATATGGAGCAATCTATAACGAACAGGATGAAATTAAGCGTATCCGTGTAACATATGACATTCTTAATGCAACCAGGAGATTCCGTGAGTTCAGGCCATGTTTGAAAAGATATTTGAACACACACATTAAATCGAGAATACTTGCCGTTCAACCAAATGAGTGGGATATAGCGACCTATTTACCAATTCAACAATTTAAAAAAGCAACAGCAAAAGAAGTTTGGAAAGATTCGGTAGAAGAAATAAGGAATTCATAAATGGCAGGTTCAATCAACGATTTCAAATCAAGCTTTACGGGCGATATTGCTCGACCTAATAGATTTGATGTAAACATTGCCATTCCGGTAACTTTGCTGGCTTATATCAAGACTTCTAGAAATCTTACATATCGTTGTGAGAATGCTCAACTTCCAGGAAGAACACTTGCGACAGTTGACCAAAAAACATACGGTCCAACAGAAAAGTTTCCATATCAAACAACTTACAATGATATCGATTTAACTTTCATGGTCGATGATAACATGGATCAAAAGGTGTTCTTTGATGCGTGGTTAAATTTTATAAATCCAACATACAATAACAACTTTAGATATAAAAGTGATTATGCAACAATTGTTACAATCAATCAATATGATGTGACAAATCAAATTTCGTATTCGGTCAACTTGTATGATGCATATCCAATTTCGATAAATCAATTGGATTTAGATTGGTCGGGTGACGGATACCATAAACTTGTTGTTACTTTTGCATATACATATTGGAAAAACAACTCGCTGCAAGCACTTGGCATGGAAGTTTTGGATTCTGTTGTTGGTGGTCTTGCAGACAAATATGGTGGCCTTGGTGGTAATGCAACAGGAGTTGTTGGTGCAATTACAGATAGTGCTATTGGTGCTGCTTCCACGGGAATAGATACTTTATCTGAACAATTTAAAAATTTTAAAATATAATTAAGGAGTGATAATTATGGCTTTGCCAAAACTGGATATACCAACATACGAAATTGAATTGCCTATTTCTAAAAAACAAATTAAGTTTAGACCATTTCTTGTCAAAGAACAGAGAAACTTGTTGATGGCAATTGAGTCGAATGAATCATCAACCATACAACAAAACGTACGTGACATTTTAAACAATTGTACACTAACACAAAACGTTGATCTTGATAAATTACCAATTATTGATATTGAATACTACTTTATCAATTTGAGGGCAAAGTCTGTTGGTGAAGTTGTTGAAACAAGATACCGTTGCAATAATGATGTCGAAACCGGTACGTGTGGTAACATCATGGATGCAAATGTCAATCTTATGAACATCAAACCTACTCAAGAAAAAGAAGTAAGTCCTGAAATTCAATTGACAGATAAAATTTCAGTCAAGATGAAGTACCCACAATTTGGTGTGATTAAAGATTCATCGAAATATGAAGATGTTACTGATTTAACATTTAATCTTTTGGCAGAAAGTATCGAATACATTTACGATGGTGATCAATTCTATTACGACCACGAATCTCAACCTGGAGAGATGTTAGAGTTTGTAGAATCTTTGAATCAAGAACAATTTGCAAAGATAGAAGAATTTTTCAACAATCTTCCTAAATTAAAAGAGACTGTTGAAATGACATGTAGTAAGTGTGGGTTTCAACATAGAATAGATGTGGAGGGCCTTGAAAATTTTTTCGGTTAACGCTGCGTCACGATAATCTAAAAAATTATTATAAGACAAATTTCTCGTTGATGCAGCATCACAAATACAGTTTAACAGAACTTGAACAAATGATTCCATGGGAGCGTGACATCTATATCTCTATGTTAATTCAGTATATCGAAGAAGAAAACCAAAAAATTAGAGAGCGCCAAAGAAAATAATAAATGGCTAAGGCAGAACTATCGGATAAAACAAAGAACAATACGGCTTCCATGTTAAAAATGGGAGCCGTTGATTCATCCGTGGTCGGAACAAAATCTTCATCGAAAGAGATTCTTGGTGCAATTTACAAACTAATGGTTCAGATTGACCAAGATAAAAGAGTACAAGATGAACTTGAAAAAAATCAAGAAAAACAACAAAAAAATCTAGAGGATAAAAGACACGGAGAGTTAATTAAAGCCTTAACTTTACGTAAAAAGCCGGTCAAAAAAGAAGTACCTGTTAAAAAACCATCAAAAGAAGCTAAACCTCCAGCAGCTAAACCACCCGAAGCAAAGCCTCCAGCAGCTAAACCTCCAGCAACAAAGCCTCCAGCAGCTAAACCACCTGAAGCTAAACCTCCAGCAGCTAAACCACCTGAAGCTAAACCACCTGAAGCTAAACCTCCAGCTAAAGCTGAACCGGTAAAACCTCCAGCAGCTAAACCTCCAGCAGCTAAACCACCTGAAGCTAAACCTCCAGCTAAAGCTGAACCGGTAAAACCACCTGAAGCTAAACCTCCAGCAGCTAAACCACCTGAAGCTAAACCTCCAGCTAAAGCTGAACCGGTAAAACCACCTGAAGCTAAACCTCCAGCTAAAGCTGAACCGGTAAAACCACCTGAAGCTAAACCTCCAGCTAAAGCTGAACCGGTAAAACCACCTGAATTAGGAAAATTAAGTTCAAAATTTGAAACAGGAGGAAGAAAAAATTCAGGAGCTGTGGTTGGGTGGGATTCAACTGGTGGAACCAGTTATGGTACATATCAAATAGCAGCTAAAGTTGGAACTATGGATGCATTTTTAAAATTTGCAGAATCTAAAGGTGAAACTGATATCGTTTCTAGATTAAAATCTGCGGGCCCAGCCGATACAGGTTCAAATAAAGGACCTTTTGTTGATGAATGGAAAAAAATATCTGCTGAAAAAGGTTCTTCCTTTGAAAAATTACAACATGATTTCATTGAAGATTCTCAATTTAAGCCTGCATCAAAAAATTTATTTAAGTTAACAGATTATGATGTTGAACAACAATCGCCTGCTATTAAAGACGTTTTCTTTAGTACGGTTGTTCAACATGGTCCTGGTGGTAAATTCAAGAAAAAAGATGGCACAACAGGATATAGCGGAGCTCTAGGCATATTCAAACAAGCAATTGATGATGCTGGTGGAATTAATTCTGATCCAAAAATAATAATATCTAATGTATACAAAATTAGAGCTACTAAATTTGGATCGAGCACCGAAGCAGTTCAACAAAACGTTAAAAAAAGGTTTTTAGAAGAAGAACGTTTAGCTTTAGAGATGCAGAATCAGACGGGATCAACAGGTTCGCGAATTGATAATATTTCTCAAGAAAACCAAAACCTTAAAGAACAGTTAAATAAGAGTAAACCTCCAATAAATCAAACAAATACAACACATAACGTATCTCAACCAGAACAAAAACAACCAGTAGTACGACCTGAAGTTGATGATAGAAATCCATATTTAAGAAAGCAACAACAATAAATGGCTAAGATGTCCTACCAAGAAGCGAGAGGAATAAGAAACATGCCATCTCTCTCTGAAATGATGACACAAAATATGATGTCAGGTCAGAGTGTGGGTAAATCAATTCGTGGTGCTCTTGGTGAAAAATTTAATGTATCAAAAAGACTCAAAGCAAGAGCTGTTGGAATCAAAGAAAAATTCGATCCGTTAAACATTGCAAGGTTTATGACTGGTGGTTCAAAACTTGCACCTACAATGTTAGGTAATTTGTTGGGTAGAAGTCAAGAAGATATTGAATATTTTGGTGGTCGTGCAAGACCTGTGGCTTCAGCTACAAAAATAGGAAAACTTGAACAGACAGATTCTTTAAATGATATTTTAAAAAAGATTTATACTTTCATGAAGAAAACTCAAGAAAGTGATGTTAGAACAAGAGAATTGTCAAACAACTTCAAAGAAGAAAAACTTCAAGAAGATGAAAAGAAACACAAAGAACTTTTAGAAGCAATTAAAAAATTAACAACAGATAAAACAGTAAAATCAACAAAAGTTGAGAAGGTTGAAAAAGACACTGGTGTTGACATCTTGGGTATTATAGGTGATATACTAAATGCATTTGGTGCTGGAAAAAATGCGTTAGGTCTTTTAGAAAGAATAGGAACATTCTTTAAGAATCCTTTGGGTGCTGCTATACTTGGATTTACCGCAGCTTCAGCATTATTATTGTACCTTCTGGCAAACGATGAAAAACCAGAAGAAACAACTAAAGCAATCATCAACGCTGGAGCAACCGATGGTGGTTTACCTGAAGCAATTATGGAAGCCAGTAAAGATGTAGTTCAGTCAAGAAAAAATAGAATATTATCTGAACGAACAGGTGATGAAAAATCCATTTTCAATCCATTCAAAGATTCTGACCTACAAAAAGAATACTTGAAAAAAATAGGATGGGACGAGAAAACTGCCACGACAAAAGCGGACAGAGAAAAAGGAATAATTGGTTTTGATGATGAGGGTCAACCAATATATAAGAAAAAGGAAACACCGTCAGCAAGTCCGGTAACGCCAGCAAAACCTGCACCACAATCTAACGTAGGTGGAGCTGATAATGTAACAGCAGAACAGACCACTACACCGACCGCAGCTCCTGCAATTCCAGAATCTGCACCAAATATTGGACAAAAACTGAGTCAAGTGACTGGAGAAAATTCTCAAATGAAAATGTTTGAAGGACTTAGTGATGCTGTCGGTGGACTAATCAATAACGTAATTAATAATACGGTACCAAAAAGTCCACCAAACAAAAATCCAATACCACCTGTCAGAAATCAAGAAGAAACATTCCAGAGAATGATTCTAAATTCAACACGGGTGGTATAAAAAAAACCCACCGCTAGGGTGGGTTGTATTGGTGTGAGTTAATTTACTCAGCTTCGGCGAGTTTCGAGAAATATGCTAAGTCATCGTCCTCATCGGAAGAAATATCAACATCTTCAACGACTGGCTTCTTCGGTGCAGCTTTCATCTGTTCAACTGTTGTTTTAACAGGAGCAACTTCACCATTCAAGCCTAGAACTTTATCCAAACGAGCCTTCAAGTCATCATATGATTTGAATTCTTTATCTGAAATCATTGCTGTCAATGACTGTTCAGACTTCCAAATCTTTTCAAGTTCGTCATCATCATTAGACAATGCAGACTGTGATTCAAATTCGGACTTGTCGTAGTTTTGATAGCCTTCAACTTTACGAATCTTCAACTTGAAATTAGCACCTTTCCACAAATCAAATGGATTGATTGCTTGTTCATCTTCAAATTGAGGATTCATTGCCTCAGTAATCTTGTCGAAAATTTTCTTGCCAAATTTAAAGAGCATAACTTTGCCCTCGTTTTCTGGATGCTTTGGATCAGAAACAATGTAAATGTTTGTAATGTAATTGAGCTTACGCTTTTGTTTACGTACAACTTCTTTATTTGCTTCGATACCAGAATTCCACAATTGTGAATTGTGTTCACATACAGGACATTGCTGATTCTTAGTGGTCAAACAATTGTCAATGAGCCATCCACCTGGACCTTGAAATCCATGAGAGAACACTTTGACCCAAGGAAGACCATCTTCGCCGTCTTGTGGTGGTGCAGGAAGAAAACGAATAACAGCCAAGCCATTACCTGATTTATCTGTCTCGCACTTCCAGAACATATCTTTGTCTGAAACGGATTCTGAAGAAGAATTGAGTGCCTCGATGGCTTTAGATAGCTTGTCTAGATTACCAGACTGCTTTTTGAGTTTAGAAAAATCTACCATAATTTACCTTTCTAGTATAAACGGAATATAAACGGAGTATGAGTGAATTGTTTTCACAGAGTGCATTATAAAGTAATATTTAGATGTTGTCAAACATACATCTTTAAAATACCAAGAGTTGATGATACATCTTTGTGCCAGATGGCCATACCACCTGCTCCTAACCAATCATCAATAACACTTTCGGTATCATCAATAATTAATGCATCGGGTTTGGAATATTTCTTCTTGTGTTCTTTTCCAGGAACAAAGATAGGATTAAATGTAATGCCGTGTGTCTGTAACCAAACCATTTTTTGTTTGGAGATGGCATCATAAGATTCTTCATTTGCAGTTGAAGAAAGAATGTGTGTCGGTACTGGTGCCTTGCGTAGAAAATCAATCAACAACATCATTCCTGGCATTGGATCAAGTGTTGCAAATTGTTGTGACTCAATAAAATGATCAAAATACTTATCGAATTCTTTCTTCTTCTCGGCACGTTTTGGTTCCATGCCATAGAGTTCTTGGTATCTCTTATTGAAATCACAGATTACACCATCCATGTCCAAGTAAATAATTGATAAATTTGATTTAGGCATATTCTTTTAAACTTTCCTTCAATATATTTTTAAACTTCACTTTATCGTAATTTAAAAATGGTAAATATTTTTCACATTTCTTTTGATATGATGGCCAAATAATAGTGTCTTCAATTTTTTTGGACCACATCGGAAAGAAATTCAATATATCGTTCATAATGACAAGTGTTTCGATACAAATTTTTCTCTGCATCGAGTGTATAAGTAACAATGGATGTTGTCCACTTTTAACTCTGAGCAATTCTTCTGGATTGTTTCCTTCATCCATGAGTTGAATGATATCTTGTTCAAATTGATATGTCAATCTTTGTGTTCTTTTTTGCCATTCTTTAAAGACATCTTCACCTTCTGCATTTGCAATTTCGCCGACCCAGTTGACATCTTTTTCGACAAAATTGGAAACGTAGAAATTTTTAAGATCATCTAGAGAATATTTCCTAGAGAGTCTGTAAAAAGTATACTTTGATTTGTTCTGCATGAAGTTTTCTTTAGTGATGTGTGTTTTACCACCATACTTAAAGAAATCATAATTTGATGTGAAGTGTAATTTCACACCATTGAACAAAGCAAATGCCGAGAAACCAGAGGCTTCTTCAAAAGCAAAACTCATATTGGCAATTTAGAATTTTTCTTGAGTAGATTTAATTCTTGAGCTTCTTCACGAATAGCAGCTTTGAGTGCAGGTGAAACAAGAGTTGATGCAAGATCGATTTCCATACCTACAGTTTCACAATGATGAACAATTGCATCCATTTTTGATAGGTGCAATTGATCAGCAAGTACTTCAATCATTTCACTAAATTCAGTTATCTCGGTTTTTGTTGGCATATTCACTTAAAAAATTAATTAAATCAGGAACTTCATTCTTTTTCAGAATAAGAAAATGTGATGTCGTAGGAGGTAACCCTTCTACAATATACTGTGAAGTTTCTTCTCTTATCACAAAAACATCACCATCTATTTCTCTGAGTTTGTATTGTATCATACTTTTCTATAGAATATGTGGTTACCGATCTTCTTTACCATTCTCATATTTTTCCATTCCGGATTTACATATACAGCATGGTAAAAAAGAACTCCTTTTTCCGCAATCTCATCATGTACTTTCGGTTCAACAATTGCTTTCTTTGCAATAATTAAACATTCTTCCCATATATACTTGTCTTTGATTTTTGATACGTTTTCGCATGTCCATGTAAACTGGCATGTTTCTCCTGTCTTTTGATATACCACATCACATACATCTCCTGGATATGCAGGATGATTTGTTCTATTGATTGTGACTTGTGCAACTGCCAATTTGCCCTCATAAGGTTCTGTAGCAGCTTCATAGTAGATATTCTTAGCCAAACAATTTATTTGTTTTGTGTAGGACTCTTTAATTTGATCTACCGTTTGTTTTACGGCATATTCTTTTTGTAAAATAAAAAGAATTGAAAATGATAATGCGACGATTATCAATGATTTAAGTGTTGATTTAAACATTGGTTCTCCTTTTTTTTTAGGGGGCTAGTTGATTCTGTTTCGAGTTCAACTAGCAAAACTCAGATGGGTGCTTACGCTGCCATCAAAAAGCGTTCATCGTTTGCTTTTACTTTTTTTGCTTGATTTACGGTCATCGCCTACCGTGCTGTCCACGTTGATACTCTTTGCCCTGTCGAAACTATGCACCCCCATCAGAAGCATACTGTTCTCGATTTAATCGAGTGCCTTCGTTAGGGTCTGCAACAATATGCTTCTGGTGGAGGTGGGGGGATTCGCACCCCCGTCCAGAACACTTTTCTCTCGGCTTCGTACAGCAATAATTACCAGGTAACTGGATCTTTTGTAATCTTACGTAGTACTAAATTGATGCCTGTAAGCATAAGAGCTTGAACTTCAGCATCAAAAATAAAACCGAATTTAATTTGAGCGATTAAGGCTGTCGCTGCAATAATGTTTGTCCAAAATGTCTTAGACTCATAGAATTTTTTACCAACAGTTTCGTTGATTAACGCATCTGCGGTTGCTGCTGTTAGTGCAGTTTTAACTTCGTTTTGAGTTGCCATTTTTACCTCTTTTTAAAATTAAAGAAAGATATTAACACGAAAAAAATTCAATGTCAATATTTTATTTATTGTTTTTATAGAACTCGATGGCTTTTACGAGTCCTTCAATATGATCTTCTGTCTTCTCAATGAATAGTAAAGGACTTTCATCCTCAACTGCCATAATGATCACCAGTTGGTCCACAGACCGTCCAATCATTTCCTCAAGCATCAGACTATACGCACAACATTGCCAAAAATAATCTTGGATGTCGTCTTTAGACTTGATTTTTTTGGATGTCTTGAAGTCAATGATAGAAAGTTTACCATCAAATTCTGCAATACAATCACAACGACCTGCAGCACCTAATTTCTTTGAATAAAGTGCTTGTTCTTGATACCAGATATTATTGATTCTGTTCAATAAAGGTTTGATCGAAAAGAACATTTCTTTTGCATCGGGCATAATATCACCCAATTCATCATTATTCAAATATCTCTCGCAAAGTGTGTGTACATTAGTACCACGACCTGTAGCCTTCTTGGAGATTGCATTGGCGACTTCCTCACCAACACGTTTGCGCCATGCCATGATGGCTTCTTTCTTCATTGCACCTAAGATTGTAGTAACAGAAGGTAATCTGGTACCATCAAGAAGTTGATAGTACCGTTTACCGTCAGGAAATGTTGTTGATCTTAGGTCTTGTAATTCTTCAGGTGGGCAATAATTAAACATTATATAGATTCATAATTTAAAACGGAATGTGATTGTGGTTTGGTGCCCAATAGTTGCAATATGCAGCTACATTACGACCAATAAAACCAGTCCATCCTTCTGCATATTGAATTCTAACCAAGCGATCAGAGAAAGTATACTCTCCCGATTGCGGAAAGTCAAGTGTCAATAATGCAAGTTCTGTATAATTTGCTACCACATCAATCAACAAAGTGATAAATGTGATAGGAAGAAGGATGTTCCATATCCCACCGCGCTCATATTGAACAGCGATGGGGTATAGGAGAAGGAGTAGTAGGCTCATTCGTACAAGATGTTAATTGTGCCAGCATCGAACGTGTCAGTTCCGTTGACTGTTGTGATGCGTACCATATTTAATGCGCCAGCAAGAGCCTTACTTCCAGCTAATGTTTGAATTCCTGGACTTGCTGTGTCATACGCAGAACCTATTCCAGTCCAAGTATTTGAACCAAGTAAAGTAAATATAACGCTTCCATGAAATGTTGCAGCAGGATCATTTCCACCGAAATTTAATGAAAATCCTGATGTATTTGTTCCTGATCTAGTGATGTTATTTGAAGTAGAAATATAACCTGTAATAGTTGTATATCCAGAAGTTTCTGGAGTCCCACTAACGCCTAATTGAATCTGTATTTTTGAGCTACCATTCGTACTCACCCCATTAAACATCACAGTAATACGCTTCACCCCCGCAGGTATCCCCGTGAAGTCGATGCTTGTACCGCTAGTTGAACTTACAGCTGTTCCGGAACCAATAAGACCGATACCTCCGGTGGTACCACTAATAATTGCTGGCATGATTACGCTCCTGCTTTAAGATTACGCAATTGTTCCAAATCTGTACATGAATTAGGCAAATTAGTGATATCACGCAATCTTTGTTTTTCTGCAACGATTGCTGTTGTATCTGCACCAGTCTCTAGAGCACGTTGGAAAGCTACGTCTTGTGCTTCGAGCAAAGGAGTACGTTCAGCGCGGAGGCGTTTACGTGTAACTTCTTTTGCTTTTTCCAAGTCAACAGTAACTGTTTTACCATTTAAAACAAATGCATCAAAGAAATCTGTATCTTCTGGTAAAGATTCTCTTTCGATAATGACTGCTTGTGCTGGGGCATCTTTTGCTGCTGTTTGTTCTACGGAAAGTTCACCTGTGGGTATGCAAACAGATACACCACCAAGTTCATTTGTCCATACGATTATTTGTTTTGACATTTTAAAATTCTCCTAGTTGAAAAAAATATATTTATTAGGGTTAGTGGAAGATAAAAAACTTAAACTGAACCAATGTTATTTTCACCACCAAAAACACAGACGGACACGCCGCCGTTGGTGTTGGTGAAAATGATGGCTTGGGTCATAAGTATTTCCTTGGGTTATTTTGGGTTAGCGGAAGACGGCGATAAGACAATACCCAGGATCACGTTTAACCCCTGCATTGTTGTACTCGTAATAATCAAGGCGAACTGAGTCAGTCGCTAACGCAGAACTACCTTTAATCTGACAAATCGCAGTGTAGGACACTGAGTCAGTCATCCCAATACCTGCAACGCTGTAATTTGCATCCGGCATAGCATTCGTAAAATTCACCGTGTAATCGCCAGTCCCGTTCCGAGTGACGCTGCTCACGTTATGACTGGCACGTCTACTTCCGTCCGCGCCGTTGAAGTTAACCCAAGCCTTTGCAGAGCCTTGAATAGCGTTAGTTGCTGATGTACTATTCGTACCATCAGAAATAGTTGATACTGTTAATTGTCCTGGCATGATTTACTCCTTGTGTATTGAATGCCACATAAAGATGTTACTGAACATCCTTTGTTGATTTCGTTAATGTTGATGATTCGAGTCATGAAAATTAGTTGTGATTAGCGGAAGATAAAAAACTTAAACTGAACCAATGTTATTTTCACCGGTGAAAATGATTACTTGTGACATGATTTATCCTTTAAGCATACGCAGCAACGCTTGTAAAATTTGCATCGTAATTTGAATCGTTTGTGCCTTTTGTTAGAACATATATCGCAGTAGTTGTGTTTTGTGTTGAAGATGGTCTGCTTTGCGTGTTTGTATATGTAAATACGTTTGCGTTAACATTGGCGGAATTTGTAGCAACCGTTGCATAATTTGCATTGGCTAATGCATTAGTAATGTTTACAGTGTATTGACCAGTTGTAACTCTTGTAACACTTGATACATTAAAAGATGCATAAATGGAACCGTTTGTTCCATTAAAATTCACCCAAGCCCGACAAAGTTGCCCGATCTCGGTACCGCTGCTATTCTGAAAAACTGATGGTGTTGAAGTACCGGATTTTAGTGTATCGATAATTAATGTGCCTGCCATTTTTTACTCCAATTTATTATTATTTTTTTAAGAATTTAAACAATAGTCCAGGTAGAACCTGTAGATATTGTAACTGTATAACCGGTGTCAATTGTGACAGGACCAGGTGACATAATATTGTAATTTGCTGTTGTTGTGTAATTGGTTTGTACGTTTTGATACATTTCAACACCAATTGGATTTAACGTGATTTGTGCCATTTCTATTCCTTGTTTTAAAAATAAAGGGATTTTTGTGTCTATTACAATGAAATTACAATAAATTCACTGATAAAAAAACTTTTAGTTTCCAATTCTATTTAGTAATCTTTACCTCTGTAACAATTGTCTTTATACTTTTCCAAGTCTCTCAAATACTTTGCATATTCAATTAATTCTTTTTCTAATCTTTCTTTTTTAGCTTGCTCGTAATAGATACGCTGTGCTTTTGTCATCATTCTTTTCTTTGACATGAATACTTCCTTTTCCGTTGTTGTTATTCTTCTCGGAAGTATTGTCGTTTATGGAGGCTTTCTGATCATTCGCACCTCTCTTTGGTAAAAATAAAACTGGAATTTGTCGCACAGTTGTCATAATTTTAGAATTCTCTTGGTGTACGTGTTTTGTGTGATTTATGTAAAGTATTTCCTGGTACAGTTTCTTTTATTCTACCAATTACATACTTCTCAAAAGTACTATCAGGTTGACCAATTCCTGGTGTTGACATACGCATTGAGTCACCAAAACCGGGTAAAGATTCAACCGAAAAATATCTTTCGAGTTGTGGATTATTTAATTTGAAGTTGTCTAGTTCCGTAAATGACATACGGTGTTCTTCAATTTGTTTTGTGACAACATTTTTAAATTGATATGTGGGCATTAAATAGTCTCCGTAGTGAACCAGTGTGGTGAGTGCCGCGAATTAATTTTGCCAGACCAATTTGCCAAATGTTTTTTGTTCATGTTGTAGTAGTTTCTATAACTATTTATACTATCACCAGGAACTTTACACTCATCAGGCATTGCCGGAGTCGGCATAAAAAATTTACCATTAGATATATTTTTAGGACATTCTTTGAGGTGATCAATTAATTTGGTGCAAGCGTGAATTTTGCCATATCGATATTGATATTCTTCCAACATAGCCAAAAATAAATTAAAATGCCATTTATAATTTTCAGAATTTGTCCTGGTCCAAACGGTTGAGGGGTGATGAATGTGTGACACTCCATACAATATACTTTCACGTTCGTCTGGTAAAACATATTTTTTTACATTACGACCTGTTTTGGATTTAATGATTATTTCTTTGCCGTCTAGATAACGGTGTGCAGATGACAACATCATCGCACTTTCGAGTGGCATTTTTACGCAATGTTTGTCCATTTGCCACATTGCAATTTCTTTAACATTTTCAGACAATGCAAATATGTTCATACAATAAATTCCATTTTTCAGTTTCTAACAAATGATTTTCTTCAGTAATAACTTCAAATCTATATTTTTTCTTTGCTTCAAAGAATTTGATTTGATTGTCTCCGTAATTATACATCGAATCTGGTTTAACTTCAATCACCAAATCGAAGTCCGGTAGATAAAAATCTGGAAAATATGTTTTATATTTTAAATTTTCCGACTGGTATCTTACCGCAAACTCATTATTTTCAGCAGATTCTAGTTTTATGTTAAATTGTTCACAAAAATCAACAAACTTTTTTTCGTATGAGGACCTACAATAAAATCCTTTATAGTACCCTTGTTTATAGTTGTTTATATTACGTACAAGAAATTTCGATTTATCAAAATCGGGAGATGAAAATTTTTTTTGAAGGATTGTACTAATTTTGTTTTTAGTTTCTTGTGTGTGTTTAAGTGTGCCGTTTTTAATTTTAGACTGTGTAACTTTTTCATGATGTTCTTTTGTGTGTTTTCTACCTTTACCCGCTTTCGATAATTTTTTTCTTGTATTCTCGGGATCTGGAGTGTACATCAAAGATCCGTATTTTTCCATCATCGTTTTATTTCTGGTCATTTCTTTTTTCGATTGATCTGTATTTTTTATCCTTTTCCTGATTGTTTCTTCAGATTGTTTTACGCCTATTTTAGAATCATTGAAACACCTAGTATTGCAATATGATTTGGACTGAGAATCTGTTATATAAGATTTTATTTTTACGTTACAATGTTTACAATTTTTAAATAACTCAGGATAAGATTCAAATATAACATTTTTTCCATCCAAGTTATGGTTTTTTCGTATATGTGTATTGAGGTTTCTTGTTTTTTTGTAGGATTTTTGACATAATGGGCAGGTAAACATAAAATTCCTAATTTTTAATTATTATTATTTAATTTTTATGTGTGTTTAGTCGATCATATAGATCATATATGATATCTTATTCGAATTTTAACTTCTTAGCATATCCGAATTTGTGTAATTCTTTCAAGAATTTTTCACACTTATCTCCAATATCCAATCTATAACCCGAATCGTTACCAACTTTAACTTTCTTTACGATTTTATAAGCTTTTTCTTTTGATTCTTTTACTGTATCACCTACGCCTGTACAAACAACTAAGAATGATCCTGCTGTACCCCACTCAAAACAATTTTCATCTAATTCTCCGTTAACCATCTTCATTGTTTTGGTCAATTTAACTTCGGCTGGGTGTAAGTCACTCACATTAATATCATCTATGAAAATTGGAAAATCCAAATATGATTCTTCTTCTTTTTTATTCCAGGGAAAGTCAGAGTTGAAAATTACAACACCTGTGGATACTTTGCCAACTTGAGCTTCAAGTGTGTCTTTACCTTGAACTACATCTAAAAACCATTGCGCCGGATCTTCATTTGTTATCAATGAAGTGATGATGCTCCACATTGGGTAACCCGCACGAGCCGTGAATTCGAGAAAATAGGGAGTACCATTTTTTTCATCGACCATACAGTTAACATCTAAAAAACCACAGTATTGAATTTCGTGTAATACTTTTTCTAATGGTTTGAGTAATATGTCAGCTAATTTTGATTCTTCTGTTGCGTAAACAACAGTTCCAGTTTCGCCTGTTGCTGGACCTAATTCTCCGTCCATAAGTTTTTTGTGCTCAAACCCTTCAAACCATATTTTGGACCAACCTCCTGGTCCAAATATTCCAGTGACAGCAAATTCTGTGCCTTTTTTAAATTCTTGTAAAATGAATTTGTCAGCTTTCTTACCTTGTTCTTTTCTTTTTGTTAAGAATCCTATCAAGTCAGCTTCGTCTTTCGAAACAAAAGTTAATGTTTTATCAGCTTCTTCTGTTGATGGTTTGCTGCAATAACGACCTGGATTTTCTTTGACGTATCGAATGGCATCATCATAATTTTTAAATTCAACTGAAGGTATTGCTGCATCACTAATGTCAGAAATAAGTTTTTGACCATACATACGGTCAATTTCTAATTTTGCGGCACGTTTTCCTGGACCAAAAATTGGATATCCTTTTTTGATATATTCATCAATTTCATCCATGAATTCCAGATTGTCCGCAACCATTATAAGGTCAGCAACCTTCATGTAAGGTTTCCAGTTACTGACCTTGTCGACCAATCCTGATCCTATGTGTGACGACCTAGATCCTTTTGAATATACCTTAACTGTATGGCCATATGCGGTGCACCTTAAACACCAGTCTAAAGATAAAAAATCTGGGTCGATAACTAAAATAAACATTTAAAATCCTAAGGTAAAAAATTAAGTTACCTTATTATTTATTGTTCAAATCTATCTTGTAATCCTCAAAGTCTATTTCACTGGACGTAGCTTTTTTATACATTTCTTGAAAAGAATCACCTGAATCTTCAATTAAATCATCAGATTCATAAAATTCGTCATTCACAATGTCGATATGTCCGTTAACATAAAAACCACATCCTCTCATGAACATTTCAAATTCTTCAAGGACACTATTTATGGTTATACCATTAAATTCTACTGTGCGTTTAGTGACGACACCTTCAGAAAATGGCATTGGATCATCTTCACAAATAAAAGTAAACTTCATTTTTACACCTTAGAGTTTGGGAATTTTCAATTCAGAATCTTGGTTGCTTTGACTGGCAGCTTTTGCTTTTGGAAAACGTTTTGCAATATCATCAGACGATACAGTTTGCATTGCAAATTGTTTGAACATATCAAAATTATCAGTTACACGAATTGATGTTCTAGCGTTAACACCAGCAGCATCTTGTGTAAACAAGACACAACCACCAGTAGCCAACGGTGCAATTTCAGTTACGTGTTCCAAGTTCACAATAACTGGACAACCTTTTTCAATAGAATTCACTTCAACAAATAACATAATTTACTCCTTTTATTTACGATCACAATCTTGAACACGAACCAAATATACCGTGTCATCTACTTGTGGATGAACAAAGTAACATTCATTCTTAATTGACCAAACGAGGTGGTTCTGGATTCCATCTTTAAAATCTCTGCGCTCGACAGGACTTTTATGAAAGTTTCCAAGATACACTTCATAAGCAATAAAAATAAAAACACAAAAGATGAGTATTTCTAAAATATTCTTCTTTAACCATGAAAAAATATTAGACATTAAATGAACCTCCAAAAAAATAAAATAATGTAATACCAACAACTGCAATCAGTATTGAAATTAACAGTTTGTAATTCATCCTCACACACTCATCACGAAAGTATTCAACTGCATTTTCATCAAAATCTTTTTGAGCCAAAATCATCGGCGGTACATCATTCTCTGAAAAATCATCAGATGCTAACATTCTAACAGTTTTTTTGATTTCTCGCAACCTTGCTTTGGCACCAAAATAATGAAAATAACACATCATGATAAATTAATCCCACAGACCTTGATAGTATGTTCCAAATAGCCTGAATCCGTTTTTTATACGTTCTTTGACTTTTCGTAAACCATCATAGTCACATTTATAGGTGTGATTAGGACCTTCAATTGATTTATACAACGTAGGTTTACCCACTTCGTCCCATGCACACGGTTCTGTTTTCCAGTCAATTTTACCACTACGAAAAGCATCTTCCCATGAATCATCTACTTCAGATTCAAATGCAAAGATCATTTCATCAAGAACCCACTCCCAGCGTTTAAAATGATTCGAGTCTGTGTCCCATTCATTTTCTTTAGGTTCTGCTTCTGTGCTACGCAAACCTAAACCCTCAGGCACATCTTCATCTTTCACGCAAGGTGCACCTTGTTGATTCACTTTCAGTTGTTTCAACATCGGCAGAATAATGTCTGCTAGCGTATGATCCATATTCCATGTATCGTAATGATCAATCTTCACATAATTGATTCGGGGATGTACTGTATCCAAGAACTTTTGTAGCGCAACACAGATGGGGTTCAGACGATTGACCCATTTGGTGTACTTGTGGTTGGGTAGGTCTTCAAGGTTGTAAAAAACATCCTCGTCCTTTTCCCAAAAACACACAGTTTTGAGAATGGTGTAAGGACTCACCCAATGGTTACGACCTTTTGATTTGTATACTTTCATTTTTAAAACACCTTTAACATGTCTTCAATGCTGACCTTTTTTTGCATATAAGGCGACACATCTTTGAGTACGCTTACCGGAATGTCACCTTGACGCCTTGGCAATTCATTTACCTTAAAGTCACATCCATTGACTTCTTTGAAAATTTGAATAATTTCTTTGACAGAATGACCTACACCAGTAGCCAAGTTTTCTAAAATTGAATTCGGATTTGGATCTTCAATTGCATTGATAATACCTTGGCAAATTTCTGTCACGTGAACATAATCACGAATTGCTGAACCATCTGGTGTCGGATAGTCTGTGCCATACAAATTAAATTCACCAATTTCTTTGGCTCGAATCAAATTGTACATCAATCCGTCCATGTTTGTTGGTGGATAAATTGGTGCACCAATAACATTGTAAAAACGGAAGATTGTGGACTGCCTGTTGATTAATGAACAATAAGATTTAACAAGCGGTTCTGTATGTTTCTTTGAGAGTGCATAAGGACTTGTTGGCATTTCCGCAGCACCAGTTGATGCATAGATAAAATGATCACATGTAATTTTCTCAAGTACATTGAGTGTACCTGATACATTTGTTTTGTAATAAGACATTGGATAGTTTACACTATCATTTACTTTGACGAGTGCAGCCAGATGAACCACAACATCAAAATGTCCTTCAACAATTTTATTTTCAAGAATATCTTGAGTGATAAAATCTTTTATGTTGGTTGGTTTAAAGATTCGATCTAAACCAGTTACATGATAATGGTCAGCCATCATTGAACACAAATGACGACCGATATAACCACTACTCCCCGTTACTAATATCTTTTTCATCTTCATACTCAATAGTGTTTATCCATTTAAATTTTTGTTCATCGGACCACGATTTCAGGTAATCATTGTCTTTGTCAAATAATTTTAAGTATTTTTCTTTTGAAATTTTACGTGTCGATGTGATGACTTCATCAACATGATGTTGCGAAAATTCACGGAATGAATCGGTTCCAATAGAACAAACAACTTCATCTTCGGCGTGTGTTTCCTCACGAGCTTCAACAACATAACGCATACGAAACATTGATATAGTTTCAACCAAGTACAATTTCTTTTCCAATTTTAATCTCCAAATGACAATTGTATTTTCAATTCTTTAACGATTTCTTTAAGTCTTCGATTTTCTTCGGATATTTCTTCCAAAAGCTTTAGGTACTCATCTCTTTCTTTGGCAATTTTTAAGATTGCTTCTGTTTGCGCTTGTTCCAATGTTTTCATGAATAATCTCCTCGACTATGAGATAGTATATATTCTATCACACGTTTCGGTTCTTTGGCAAATATTTCCCTTGGCGTATTCAAGTTAAATTCTTTGTTAGGTGAATTCCACCACTTTTCGATCAATTTTTCTGATCCCAATACGGACATCAGGATCAAATTAAGTTGACCGATTCTCATTTTTATTTTTTCGTGTTTAGACTTCAAAATATTTGAGTTTAAAGTCGCTTGCTTCAGGTTCATAATTAATATATCCCCTAGGATTACAAATAATTCGAGTATCACCAACCATATAATCAAATTCGTGGTGAGTGTGTCCGTGCGTCCAGTATTTGATCTGTGGTCTATTCAAAATGAACTCAGATAAATCAGAACTGTATGCGCCGTTTACAACTACGTGTTTTTTATACTTTGGCTTTGTTGACAATTTGCTGGGTGAGTGATGTCCTACAACAACAAAAGTATCGTTTGGTCTGCTTTCAATTGCATCAGAAAGATGCTGTAACATTGATTTATGTTCAACTACAACATCCTCAGGATTCAATCTAGGAGCTCCTACATACATGTTATGCACACGATAACTATTTTTAATTACACGAAAATCGTTCATGTAGTTAGAAATGCTGTACAATGTATGAGGATCTTCTTTGTTCATATCTGTCCAAAGAGTACCGCCAAAAAACACTATACCATTTAATTCGATGAATTCTTTTTCGAGAATATGGAGATTTTTCAGATAACCTAATTTCTCACGGAGGTGTGAAAGTGTATGTGCAAAATCACCATCGTAGTGTTCATGGTTACCCATAACATAAATCACATTGGGAAAACGTTCACAACATTCTTGAAAGAATTTATGAAAATTACTTGATAGTTTATTTTCACCAATAACATCTACATCACTAAAATCTTGCAATCGACAAGCAACAACAATATCACCTGACAGAATTAACACATCAGCATTTTCTGTATTTTCTAAAGATATTTTTCCAAATTCAAGGTGAATGTCGGATGCCAACGCAAATTTCATTTTATTACTCCAAATATTTGACCAAAAGTTGTTTTGCCTGTGTGAGTGATTTTACTCTCTCATTATTAATCTTTATTGAATTTGGTGAATACACATAAACTTTACCAATCTTGGTTTCAAGTTCATAGTATGTTTTACCACCTTCGACTTTTTTTGTCTTGCAATGATAGTTATCTACGAGTCCGCACCACAAAAGACTTTCACGCAACTCATCCGATACAAACTTACGAGCAAATGCCGAATTCATTAGTGAAAAATCCTATCATTATCTGGTGTCTTTTCTTGCAACTTTTGTTGAGCAACAGAAAGCATATAAGAAAATTGATCCTCAGCCAAACATTCTTTAGAAGCTAATGTTAGTCTTGCTAGAATAACAGCAGAAACTTCTGCAAAACTCAATTTGCTATCGAGTATAGTTGATAATAGATAACCATCAAAAGTGTCTGCAATTTTTACTACAGGATCATCCACGCTTTTGTTCCATGATGTTTTTGATTAATGCTTTCGCAATTGCAGTATCTTCAACCTCATCACTCTTTTCTAGTTCTTCAATCAGCAAGGATGTTCTCTTGGTGGTTAACAATTCAATAGCATACATAATATCGTCATATTCGACCATTTGCATCCACTCATCGAAAACATCCTTGCCAATATTTAACAAGAAGTCGAGATTTTTTGAATCTCTATCGTTCATGCTTCAACCGTTTCGGTAGAATCTTTTACCTCAACTGTCACCTCATCGCTTACCTGACTTGTCGCATCAGCTTTTACCTGACTTGCTTGATTGCCAATATAACGACCATTGGCATCAAATTCTGTATAGTTTACCAATTGATAAGCAGTTACTTTTCGACCGTTTTTGTGTACCTTCACGATACCACCATCAAGTCGGATGTTGTATATGTTAGTTGAGAGTCGGTAGAGTACCGCTTCTTGGTCTGTGCCCTTGAACACTTCAGCAATTTCCTCTGGCGTTACTGGTTTACCAGAAAGCATCACTTGAGTGATTTTTTCGTGGCGATTTTGTTTGCCTGTGCGAATCATTTTAATCATAATATAATTTCCAATCATTTAAAAAGATACCAGATTCAATTGTAATACAACAGCCGTCTGGTGGCAACTGTTGTGTTGTTTTTTTGCAACTTAGAAAGGTGTTTCTTGCAAAGTTGAAGCATCTATATCTGTGGATGGAATTTCCACCTTCGAATCAATTTTGCTATACAAATCCAAGAACGCTGTTTTGGTTTCAGAATCAAAACGTGCCACACACAATTCAATAGCACGGATACGTTCACCAAAGATTTTATAAGCTTTTGCAATGTGTACCAAACGGCGAGTCGAAACAATTTCGTCCACGGCACCTTGTTCAAAGGATTGCCGAACAACATCAGCCCATTCGACCAAATTGTTTACGAATTCTTGGTCATCAATCAAAGGAGAGAGGATTTTCTTTTCAACTTTTTTATCTGGAAATTCCTGTTCAACGGTGATAGGAAATCGTTCCAGAAAAGCAGAATCAAGAATTTGTGCTAAATAACGACCTTCTTCACTACCTTGGCCTTTGGTGTTTGCAGTAGCAATGATGTTGAATCCTTCTTTAGGATAAACCATTTCACCATTCTTTTTATTGTAGTAAGGTTTGCCCTCAAGAATGCCTTGCAGACACATGAGTTTATTGGAACCACGGTCAACTTCATCAATCAACAAAACTGCACCTCGCTTCATTGCTGTGATAACAGGACCATCACGATTCACTACGTTACCATTTACAAGAGTTGGTCCGCCAAGCAAATCACTCTCATCAGTTTCAATCGAGATATTCACACGGATGCACTCTCGATTAAGTTCAGCACATACTTGCTCGACCATCAATGTTTTGCCGTTACCGGATAGGCCTGTAATGAATACAGGATAAAACATATTTGATTTAACAATATTACGCAAATCTTTGAAAAATCCGAACGGTACGTAATCCGGATGTTTAGTGGGAATTGATACGTCAGATTCATCAACCAGTTTTGGTTGTTTAAATGATAATACTTGTGATGTTAAAGCCACTTCGGTTTCCAACTCAGGTTCAATTTGTTTGATTTTAGGTTTACTGCCAATGTCAGGTAATTTATACCGACCACGATCTGCTCGGTATTCTGACTTTGTGACAAACCAATAGGGATAAGGAACATCGGATTCCTTGACCACATGGTCAATACCATCACGGGTCAATATGGAACCAGGACCAAAAGCTTCTTCGGCAGCCAAAATAAAAGCCTTAGCGTTCTTGTTAAAATTCATTACAAAACTCCATTCAATGAAAGAAACTTTATTGTATCAGAACCGAACGGAGTGGCAAGTGGTGTTGTTGAAATACAACTTTATTTTTACCAGTTGTCGGTCTGTTCGAAAGATTTTTCCTTGACGGTCTTTTCGTTCAATGTTTTCCTAGGATTTGCACAAAGGACACAATTGGAATTACCGCAATTTGTAGGATGATGTTTATTGAAACGGTGAGGTTCTTTAGTATCAATTCCGTAGTATTTTGCAATTTTAGTTTGTTTTGCAATAGCAGATTCATCACGGTGCAATCTTTTTGAATGTTTGATTTTATCATTTTCGTTGCTCATGTGACATTCTCCTTGTTAATCAGTCATCGAAACTTTTAATTTTAAAATAAATTGCCAATATAAACATCATTGATGCAAAGGAATAATTGTTATCGAACACAAAATAAGCACCAGCAAACATTGATGCAATTTCCGCAAACGACCAAATGTTGTTTTCTTCATCCATTTTACACCGCCATTTTAAATAAACCAATTGTTGAAAACGCATAACCAGCGTATGCGAGCCCTAGACCACGATTACCTGTAAAAAATTGTTCAATAGCAACATACGTATAAATGATACCTGTCACTACAATTAAATATTTACTCATAATCTTGTGTCTCTGTTAAATACTGATGAAAGTACGATACTTGCTATGTTGAAATGTTTTTCCATAAAATGATCAACCAAACCATAACAGATGATACCCATGTCTCGATAATAGGTATCTGTTGGCCATTTACTTTTTCTGAGTGGATAGGAATTGATCAATAAACATTCATCAGCAATATCAATTAAAAAATCTCGATTATTTGAATTGATGGCTTGCATCACTTTTAATGAAATAGGCTGTTCACCAATATCGCTTCTGTGAAAGTTTTTTGCCATCAGGTGTACGATATAGGCTTCGACTTCGTGGTTTAATATTTTGTGTGTGATGCTCTCCGACTCTATAATAAGGTCGTAACAACTTTTAACATATTCAAACCAGTACTTGCTCATACCTATATGTATGAGATTTTATTTTTTCTACGAAACATCTTTGATGCGTAATAGTTGCCCGTCCATGAATAGTGCAGAATATTCGATCCATGTTTTGGCTTTATCTTCTGTACGATAAAATCGAATATTACCATCAAAGTCATCACATTTCACCCATCGAGCATTTGACTTTTCGATATAGCCACCAAATAAATGATCCTCTGATTCTACAAATTCAGCATCATAATCTTCGTGCCAAAGAAATGTGTGGCCAGATTCTTGATCAACTTCTATTTTGTATTTGTCGAGTGATTGTGTAGGAGTATCTTTTGTTTGATACTCATGCCCGTTATAGTGTATATTGTCGAACATTCCCATCGTTAATTCCTTATGTATTTTTATACCATCTGATTGGTGGATTAGTCTTTTCATACTCAACAACCAACTCATTCAATGTCCATACACGATCTGTCATAAACGTGTCCAACCACGAGTCAAATTGCTTCCAGTCTTCACTACGCATTGGTGGTACACCGATCTCATCACCATATGGATCGCCTGTAGTTCATCTATCGATCCCAAATATGGTTACAATCAGGACATTGATACGCGGAGGTGCGATCTTTTTCCCGGTCATATAATGCAACAGCACGACCCCATTGTCCTTTTTCTCGGGTGGATCCGTACATCTCAGCAATCCTATCGGCCTCTGCTTCGCTGCCAGTTTCTTTAAAGAAGTGAACCCAGACAGAGCCTCCGTCTAGGTCAGCGTTACAGTTGGGGCAATAACCGTGTTCATTCTTCATATTATTCATTTCATGGCCATGTTCTATGTTTCTCGGCAACCCATTCGGCACCGTCATACTGCTCGATTTGCCATTCAACATCATCAGGAATCTCGATAACTTTCAAAGCAGAATATCGAGAATTTACTTCATCAATATTCACACCCTCAACCATTTCAATAAGAATGGGGCAGTTACGGGGAATATCCCAATAATAGAAGTCAGGATCGGTGATATTTGCTTTTCGCTTATATTCTTCCAGAGCTTTCTCTGAAAGACCAAAACCACCATAATCAGCATTAATTACAATTTTCATTTACTTTCCTTCCTTTTTTCACAATAACCAAAAATTGATCCGTTAATCTCACGACTTTTTTTGGCTATTATACATTGTTCATATGACTGATATTTGAATTCTTGTATTTTAGGTGGTGATGTACCACCATTCACAAGAGTAATCAATACAAGTGTCCACATTTTTTTACCTGAACTTTACCTCAATCAACCTGCAATAGTGTACTCAGCAAGATTTTTCCAATTTTGACCTGCACTCTTGCGAATTTTTGTTACCTGAATCAAAGTGCGGAGCGACAATTCTTTTACATTATCTTGTAAAGAATCAATCAAATCCATGGCATCGGTTTTCTCAACAATTGAATAATCAGGCATAAATTCTGGTTGAACCAACAGGAAACGCATACGTTCAATTTTCTGTTTTGTCGTCATTGACAAGTCGACAGCCATAGAGCGAGTCACAATAGCCTGATCAATTTGATTACTGGATAAATTCGAGATAAACACAACACGACCCTTGAATTCAAAGGATGTGGGCAAATCCTCATCCCGAATGTCAGCACGCCATGAAATGATACGGCGAGAATATGAATCAAGGGCACCTTTGAGTAGGTTCAAGGACACGGGATCCTTCAGTACGGAATCACAATCATCAAATACAATAACACCATCACGGTTTTCGTATAGTGTGCGGTACAAACCTTTTGGTGTGGAATATCCTTTGATAACACGGAAGGTTCTCTTAGTGTTGACAACCGTACCAACTTGAAGGTCATCGACCAAGGACATATCCTTGAAACCGCATTTAGCGAGTGCTTGTGCAACGGTATAGGACTTGCCAAGACCGCCAGGACCAGTCACAACTACGGACGCTTGATCACCACAAGCCAACATTGTGACCATATCAGAAACAAAACCAAAACGCTCATTGATGCTGAACCGTGATTCACGGACAGGCGCAAAATCGATGGAGGACTGTTCCGCTTTACGTATCACATAGTCAATGTGCTCACGCTTGGTACGCTTGACGGTCTTGCCGTTGATGTTTGCAACATACTTACCGTTCACAAATTTCACTTCAATCATGTTCATTCCTTATCAATCAATAGAGACAATTGTACACGAACCAGTGAAGATGGCAAGCATCTCGGCAAAATAGTCTAGCAATCCGGTCAACTATTTTTTAACCGTAAACCTCATGGACGGTGGAATAGTCTCCGTTATCCTTTAAAACAGTTTCAACTGTTTGAACACTTGTGTTTAGATAGTGTGCAATTTCTTCCGGAGTGTATTGTGCTTCTGATAAAGCCCACACACATATTTCAAACATTCCACGTAATTCGTCCATATTAAAACTCCTATTTACTTTTCAATTTGGTCCACTTTTCTTCCGTCATTTCTTCAATTTCAAAATTTTTGACCCAAGAAATATTCTTCAGATCATTTTCATATGATTTAATTTGAAAACCGCGGCAATACAAATTGTGTTTGAATCCGTGTTTCCAATTTACTTTAATAACAACATATGAGTCTTTGTTCATCGCAATAATAATGGAACAAAAATTGAAATCAATATGATTGCAACAACAAATAATAATCCTTTAATAAATTGTATTTGTTGTTTTTGTTTCCATTCTTTTTCGTATTTTAGATTTTCTTCTTTTATCTTAGATTTTACATCATTTTGTATTGTCATTTTCTTTCTCCTTGGGTTTTATTCCAAATAGTTTTTCCAACTTAATACATCTTTCCAAATATTCTTTTTCGGTTAATGAACAACTTTTGTCACACAAAGGTTTTCTGGTTGTTCTACCACACACACAATTACTCAAGCAAAAAATGCCTCATTCAATGCTTTGATTTTTTTCTCTTTATCTGTATATTCGATTTTGTACCAAACACCGTCAACTTCAGCCATTTCAATATCATATGAATATACAGAGCCGGCTTCAGTATAAGTTCCTTCAATTTCAGCCAAACGTGTAGTTCCACGCATATTGTCAAGCATTGTGCCCTCCCATCCGTTGGACATCAGAATACGCATACCTTTTTTAATATCAGCAGTTTTCATTATATACTCCTTATTTACCATCAAAAAGATCCGATTGTGTAGGTGTATATAACCTTTCGGACAATTTCATGTATTTTTTGGAACCTACAACAGCACCAACTTCTTCGACGATTGAACTTGCAATTTCTTCGGTTACAAAAGCACTATAATGATTTCCAGTCAAAAGGCTAATCATATATTCCCACTTTGCGTCTTGAATATTCATATCTGTCATATTATTCCTCTGTTACGGTTGTTTCTTGAGTAAATTCCGAAAATTCTTTCCATGTACCCTCGAAAATACAGTTTTCGAATTCTAAAACTTTGATTTTATTTTCGAATACATGATATTCATAATCCTGTCCAGCATCAATTGTGTTGGGGTCAATTAAATAAAATGCACCAACAGATTGTTTGAAATGTGCAACCATTTGTGCTGCGAGACATCCCATGCCATTTGCAACTTTTCGTTTTTCTTCAAAACTTATTCCGTAGACAATTGCATCAAATGAATTCAAAAAATTGGATAAATCTGCACCGTGACCTGTCGGATATCCATCAAAATGACGATATAAACACATAATCTTATTATTTTGTTCATCAAAAACAAACGTCAGACTTCTAGTTCCCATTTTCAAATAACTCCATTAAAAGAATACCAGCATAACAAAATAAACCACCAAACATCATAAACATTTTAAAACAACACTCAATGAATTCATTACTCATGATTTTGTCTTAGTCATATACTCTTTAAGTTTTGCACGATTTTGTGCTTTCATTTTCAATTTTTCAGATTCAACTTCACGCTCATTCCAAATTTGAATACATTGTTTTCTTGAGTATTCAGTATATTCTAAACAATCTTCAATAAACATACTGCGGTCATCTTGTTCTGTAACTACTTCTTCTTTTTTAGAATTAATTATTTCTTCTTTTTTCTGTACAGATACTTCAGGTGTTGAAACAACTTTTTCTGGAGATTTATGATTTGCAAATACAATAATGCAAGACAAGCCGATGGCGCCAATAATGATTTGTTTCCAGTACAGGAACAAAACAAATCCTAATATGCCGATGCCGATGGCACACAAAACAAACACTTCAAGCGAGCTTTGTGAAAGTCCAAACATATTCATAATCTCGGAATACATTTCCATTTACCTTTTACTTAATATAAGTTTCACATATTACAACAGCCGGTAACATAATTGTTCCGAATTCTGTTTTTTGTGGTACTTGCTGAATTACAGGTTTCATCCTTGCACGAATACATTCCTTTGTTGCTTCAATGACTTCAGCACGTTGCATATATTCAACTTCTTTGAATCCTGCAATTTTAGGACCAACCAAGACATTGGATGGCTTCGGTGTCGTGTCAACAACCGGCGTTTCAACTGGTTTATTTGATGCACAAGCCGTCATCACAACAGCAGCAATCACAATAGTTAATTTTTTCATGGTTAATATCCTCATTATATAACGTAAAAGTATTTAATTACTTTGAAATTAAACTCCGCTATTTTTACGAATTTCGTTCCAAACAGTTACTGGATGTGTAATCATCCAAAACAATAAAACAAAAGGTCCGATAGCTGCATATAAAATAGTATTCAATAGTTTATTCATTCAAAATCCAAACAATTTTCTTCATCTTGAACGCTCTGAATATATTGCTTCAGCCTTTGCACACGACCCTCATGGTATACTGCAAGCGATGCCGCATATTCTTTTGCTGAAAGCGCTTGCAACAATGAACGCTTGGCTTCTTCTAATTCATTAAATGCAAGTGTCATATGGTCTGGATGTGCATACAGTTTTTTTAAACTAGAAGAAAACGCTGAAATGGAATTTACAAATCGTTCAATTTTACTCATTTTATTCACAAAAATCTTCCTTTATTAATAATAAAATTGCTAATGCAAGACCACACAATGGAAACCCACACAAAACGGATGCAATCACAGCAATCCATGCCAATTCTCTACACATGATTTCCTTTTTTTGATTCAATACATGAATTGTAGTTCAAATTGGGTAGATTCGGCAAGTTTTTTGGCAATACTTGACCACTCCGGTGTGTCTTTCTGTTGTTTAGATGTAACATCACTCTGGCAACAATTCAATTTGAACGCTGAAAATTTCATCCGGTTGTTCTTCCATTTCAAGGACGACCTGAGTGTTGATTGTGTTCGATTCTTTGTCTGCCATCTCTTCCAGGACGTTTTGGATCACAATTTGATGATTCGGGTACGGCATTTCAAAAACGTATTTGACGGTCGTCACAAAGCCGATGTCGTTCAACACCACAAGAATTTTCTGGTTATTGTTCAGTCCACGAATTAATTGTTTAGTACGCATTTATTCGACAAAATCGACAATATACTCACCGTGAACAGGACCAGATATCCGAATTCGCTCGGCAAACTCATCAATCAGCATATTGAATACGGACCGAGCACGCTTTTCTTCACATTCAATAAACAGGCTGCCGTTATAGAAGCAAGCCTTACGTGTTTCACCAAGAACATCTTCCACACGGTTCAAAACTGCGGATTCAAAACCCATGATATTACTCCTACTTTGTGTTGATGCGTGAATTATACCAGAATCACATTAACTGTCAAGCTGATGTGTTGTTTTTTTACGACATTCTTGTAAGTTCTGGCACTTCATCGTGTTCAATATAAAAATCCGTGCGAGGATCCCAATATTTTCCCTCTTTAGGATCATAATACAGTACTTGACCGGATGGATAGTGGAAAGGACCTTCAAGCCCTTTTCGTGCTTCCCACTTCAGGTCACGCTCATATACTGTGAAACCCATTATTTCTTTCCTAGAGAATCGACCAGTGTTTCGCAATACTTCAAATCTGTACCTTGAACGCGTAGGCATTCAATGATATTATTTTTGCGTTTAATGTCGTTCACCAATTCTGATGTCACAAACGCAAGAAACAAGCCACCAGCAACTGCAATTGCAATGGTGCTAAAATACAATGTTTGTATTCCAATTTTCATTCTTCAACTCCAAAGTGTTGTTTAATAATCTTAGATGCTAATACCAAGCCTATATTAAAACCAACATAATATTCACCTGATAATTCATTTGTAAATAATTGAATTTCGTTAGCACATTCCCGCACAATCAACTGGGTGAACTTTTCAATATCAAACCCTGTGTTTGGCGTGTCATGATCCAACACCACAAAGCATTGATCGTAAAGTTCTTTAATTCGTTGGTTCATACTTTTAACTCCACAATATAATTAATTTAGCACAACCACTTCACGTGCATTATCTATATCATCACTATATTCATCAACCAGTTTATGCATCCGGTGATAATCGGAATATTTAATATAACCATCGAATACTTCATCAACCGAAGACGTTACTTTTGTCCGCCAATGATCACCGTAATTGTATGAAAAATGGACCTCAGCGTCCTGTTTCATTTCCTGCAAACATTCAATTAATTCTGATACTTTCATAATTTTACCTGACTTTTACCTCGATCATACCGTAGTGAATACTCACGTTAATAACTACACGATTCAGCAATCCGGTCGACTATTTTAGGTAGACCGAAAATGATGTAGCGTCCTGTTTAAGACAAGAAGACTGACGGGTGCATACACTCCTGTACTGACGGTGAGCACGTGGACCACGATACCGAATTTTTAATGGTGCGATGATATAACTTTTCAATTTCAGGAATTCATCCATCAAATGAATAGGAATATTGGTGTACAGAGCCGTCCGATTCGGAATCTGGTAAATACTTAAATCAATCATTTTCTCATTCCAAAGACTCTGCAAATTTCATCGGCAGCATAATGTGCGTCCAGACCTTGGTCACCGATTCTCTCACATATATCTAAACACTTATATGTAATTGAATCAGCAAACACTTCAGCACACATACGATTCAATTCGAATTGGTTTTGAGTACCATCATCTTGTGATTCAACATATTCTACCGCTGAATCGTATAGTTTTTTCAATAATTCATTCATTGTATATCAATCACAAATATTGACGGAACAAGACAAAATCAACTGCTTTTTGTCAACATCAACATGGGAGACATAATCACCAGCTGACCAACGCAATTGACCGTAACCAGATTCTGGCTTCCGCCGTGCATTTGACTTGTAGAAAGCATTTTTAATGGCTTCACAAACGGTAGGTGTCAATTCACCATCATAAGCAATATCAATAGAATCCTGCCATGAATCAGAATATGATTCCTGCCTATAAGAACCCTCAACGGTTTTACGTGTTTTTACCAGAATTTTACCACCAAACATCATGTATTCCAATCAAATAAAACAATATTATACCAAAAAACCAACTACCTGTCAACTACCTGAGAGAATACCCGAGTGATTTACTCAAGTATGTCCATCATATCACGTTCACGTAATTCCGATACCAATTCATCATTGGTGTAGTCATTATAACCTTTGTGACCATACATTAAGTATGAATTCAATAATTCTAATGCATCACCGCTCATAATAGTATCAAAATCGTTATCTACCAGAGCAGAAACTGCTACCTCACGCTGTTGTTCATTTAAAATCATAATATTTACCTAAAAGTTACCTGATGGTGTCAAAAAGTGCAATAAAGTGTCAAAAAGTGTCGCTGGATATGTCGCAGGAATGGTGCTTGGAATGGCTCTTAGCCTCTCAAATCGATCCAAAAAACCTTCCTGGTACCATCCTGGTACATCCTAAAGGGCTTCTCCGCAGCATTGAGATAACTCATCGAGATATTCTACCTGACGCTCTTTTGGCAATTCTGACAACATTCTCTCAACTAATACTTGGAAAAACCCAGCATTATATGCGTGACCATACTCGACCTCTTTGATTTTCGCAAAGCGACCTACCTTCATTTTTATATTTTTATCTATGTTCATTCATCGGCTCCACAATAGTATTCTGCCATTTCCATAATGATTTTCTCGAATTCTGCTTGCTCTCGAATATCATCCATGAGCTTTGTATAAGCTTCGTCATCGAGCACTTGATTTTCAGTATCGTTTTGCATGGTGGTATTTTACTGGTTTTTAAACTTGATGGCGACCAATAGTTGACCGGACTGCTGGACTTTCGAAAATTTGAAGCCAGTACGGAACAGCTTCTCGCTCTTACGTGGAGCCCTTGGCTTGTACACCGTGACAAGCTGCCCCTCATTATTAAAGTATTGTGTCAGTACATTGGTTTTCACTTGTGACCCTTTCGTTTTCATCATGTCTTGGATTGTACAGGAGCTGGATTGGTATACAAGCCATTGTCCAGCATTTTGGTCGACTATTGCATGGCAAGCAGAAAAACCGTGTGTGTTGTTTAGATGCAACAAAAAAAGTAACGCCCAGCCTCCGTGTGCATCCCAGTCCTGCTTTCGAATAGGTTCCATTATA